>Ga0114898_1000946_pt1 | contig 19171 bp, 19 predicted proteins | sample Malvired_Geostar_FD_83496 | JGI IMG/M metagenome (GOLD analysis project Ga0114898, IMG submission 83496) | Marine viral communities from the Global Malaspina Expedition - Malaspina viral metaG DeepMed_Geostar | ecosystem: Environmental > Aquatic > Marine > Oceanic | place: Mediterranean Sea... | reverse complement strand
TCTCTGTGAAGTCGTGTCTCCGGACGCAGCAGGTTGAACCGTTGAACAGTTCATAAACCTCATACGTCCAGTTTTCTTCCTCGTCATAAAAGGCCACATAGAACGGAAGTCGCGCACGCTCTGCCAGCATCCGTAGCACGCTGATGGCAGACTTGAAGATGATGCGAGGAACCTGATTCCCATTCCATTCACACCGTTCTGTTCCTGCGGACCAGCGCTTGTACTCGATGAGCGCCTTCGGCTGGTTGTAGGAATACTCACAGAGCAGGAAATCCACATCAACCGCAGGAACTTCAAATCCATAGAGGCGATGCCTCAAGCCGAGCGGGTTTGCATCCGCGTCGCTACTCTGCCAGGGTTTTACTTCCATTTTGCAGCAGTTGTTTCTCTCCGGAGGCACCCGCATGACCGAGTGTTGCCGCTCATCACGTTGTCCACACGTCCTGCGTACTCCTCTCCACAGTCACACTCATATAGATAAAGAGCCTGTCCGCGCTTATTCATGCCGAGGTATCGCACAGGCGTGAGCCGGGTTCCCGGAACCTTGTTACGCTTCATAGGTGATGGACCCATCGTATGCCCAGAACTTCGTGGCATGGATTGACCAGATCACCGAGTCCTCTGGATAGAGTGCGTCGCACCATGCCTTCACGAGGTTGTCAAGATCCGGACGGTTGAGGTGAGGAGTGCCATCCATGCGCTCCTTCTTGACCGTGCGCCATGACTTCGGCATCGGCATGTTGAATGAGACGGACACCGAGACCGCAGAATATTTGAGAACTGGTGTCACGTTGCGGACCTTCAACCGCACCTCGTCACAATACGCCCGGTACTTCACGACGCACGGACGCTGCTGCCATTTGTCACGTTGCGTCATCCTCGGCTTCGCAACCGGAGTCACTGCGATGCGCACTCTGCTGCTGTGGTCATGGAATCCTATCTCAGGTACTTCCAGTAGTATTGATAGTGCTGATATTGACCCTCCATCGCGTCGGAGTGGTGATCCTGTACTGGCTTGCTGGCAACCACCGCTCGTGCTGCTCTGCGAATCTCCGACTGCTGTGAAACCACGGCTTCCAGGTCCACGCTCAGACTCTGCGGCGCAAGGTGCCTGACCTTTCTCACTACCATTGCTCATCTCCATGTGTTAGGTTGAATCTCGTCAGATACGCTCGACTTCCAACTATCATATTCCTCGGAAAAAGATAGTGAAAGATAAAAATTGTATCTTTTGGTAACAGACCAGGGACGGTCCTACAAAGGAACTGCAAAATGCCGTCCAAACAACACGCATACCTCCGAGTTTCCACCCGCTCACAGTGTTCCAAAACAGGTCTGGACCGTCAGTTAGTATCCATCCAGAGCTACTGTAAACCACTAACATCATTGACAATCTGGAGAGAGGAGGGCATCTGCGGATCCCTGGAGAGCCGCCCGGCACTGGATGCAATGCTGGCAGGCGCGTGTCCTGGAGATGTTGTCTACATAGAGGATCTCTCACGTCTAGCACGGGAACTCTCTGTCCAGCTTGCAATCATCAAAAGACTCTTGGAACTTGACCTCAAACTGATCTCTGTCTCCACAGGAGAGGACGTGACTGCTGCGATTTCTGAGGATCCGATGACACGTGCGATGATACAAATTCAGGGAGTGTTCGCAGAGTTAGAGAAGTCCCGGCTGTGCGAGAGGATGAAACGAGGACTGGACCTGATGCGAGACGGAGATCGGAACCCTCGCAGGACTCGGAGTGGAGGTGTCAAGGTGGAGGGTGCCAAGCGATTGACCGAACGGCAACCAGGACTCCTCGATGATGCACATGCACTTAAGAACCGTGGAATACCGAATGCACAGATCTCCCGTGATCTGCACCGTATGGGCTACCGCAACCGCGTAGGAGAGCAACTCTCCTGCACTGCCGTCGCACGGATCCTCGCCGAGGGTTAGAGTTTGAACTGCTCAGGCAGGTGAAATTTGAAGGCGCGTCGTGCGTCTTCAGAGAGTTCGGTCAGTCCTGCCTTGGCGTGTGCTTTCGCCTGTTCTGCTTTGAGGTCATTGTCGTCTGAATTGACAAGATCCCAGATTGCTTTTGCAGCGAATTGCACGAGTTCTTTTGCAATAAGAGTTTCAAGTCCAGTCATTTCTTCTTCCGTATTTTAGTTCCATGTTTCGCCTTCCAGCGCTTGTAGATCTTCGGCTTATTGATTGCCAGATAACTACGTTGTTTCTTTGATTTGAATGGCATCAGTAGCTCCACGTCCACGGACGGTTTTCAGTGAGGTCGTCAAAATGGAGGAAACGCTTTGCATGCGGACCTTTTTGCGAAACTCCGATTCCGGTGATTCCATGACGTAGTGCAATCTCCATCAGACGTACTGCTTCACTTCCAGAGGTCAATAAATCAGCCTCGTAAGCAGTCGTAGGCGGTCCATGATACCCGGTTTTTGACACTGTGTTATTGTACTCAGGCGCTCGAAATCCACTACTGGGATAGAGTGGTTTTCCAAAGTCCTCACGGATCAACTGGAGCTTCTCAAGAAACGCAGGATCCATCTCACATCGTCCTGTTCCACGGCACTTGAACTCATCGACCGTGAAGTTTTTTGTCAGATATTTATTCATATAATATATTCCGAAAAGCAATGGTGTCGCAAGCAGAAGTTCACGCCTTTGTATCCTCTTCGAGCAGAAGAGCCTTTCGACACACCTGGACGAGTTCGTTATCGACCTTCGATTCGGTCTGCTGCGCGAGGTGTTCGAGGATAGTGAGGATAAATTCTGCGACAAATCGTTTCGTGGTCAGTTTCTGGAATACCTGGGATACTATTTTCGCGCTCATTTCATTCCATTTGTTTCAATTCTTCGGGTCTCTTTATCGTCGTTATGTTCGGTGCTATCGAAAAAATAGGAGATCACGGCATGGACGACACTGATGAGTCCGCCGAGCATGGTCGCCGCAACAGTTTCCATCGCAGGGTCGATCTTTTGGAAAAACACCAACAACAGCAAAACGCTGAAGATGGAGAGAACCAAGAATGCGAGTGCAAATCGTACATACAAACGCACCCGATTCAGGCTGAATCCACTATCCTCGTAATCGTTCAAGTTCTCTTGAGATGTTTTCGAGTTCGGCACGCTGCTCGGCTAGATGGGAGTTGGTCTTTTCCACGAGGTCGAAGACACGTTCTTCAATCCGTATCCGGTCTGCCCGTGCCTCCTGAGTTGTTGTTTTAATCCACCATCCAAGGACAATCAGTCCGATTCCTGCAACTCCCTGGGAGAGGAGGATCTCTGCAATCTGGTCGGCGGTTTCTCCACTCTGTGGTTCGATCACAGGCACTCTGGAGTAAGTGAGGTCTCGATGTTCCTCGGCAAGCAAAATCGTGTTCCCGGAGGTGGTACTGCACCACAACAGAGTGAGGACCACCATAAGGTTTATTCTCATGCGACTCCCTGCATTGGTGTTTTGATCAACCTGTCCAGATCCTGCACCTTATTTGTGCGTCGCTGGAGACCCTGACCCTCTGGTTGCCGGAAGGTCTGCTGAAACCCTGAGATGTGTGCCATCCCTGCACCGATTGGTTGTTGCACGAAGGTACTCAAGGAGACCTCCTGTGGAAGTCTGATCTTTGGACTACGAACTGCCATTGCCTTGAGCAGTGCATCCTGCATATAACGATACAGATCTGGATACACCTGTGACAAAGTCCGGACATGTTCAGGAGTCAGTGATCCGCGGGAGATGTGCCGGAGTATTGCGAGTGGTGAGTTGATTATTTCGTTGTATGCCTGCCAGTCCATCAACTGCTGGTTTGATGGATTATATTTATCTGGATCGAAGACGACACTATGCCCTGCATTCGGATCCGTAGGAATATTCTCGTAGAGAAATGTCAACCCGCGAACAATCGTTGATTGCAGGTACTGAGTGAGATCAGGATTTGCGGTAGGGATGGCGGGAACTGCTTCTTGCAATCTCACAAAGAGGGATTGCTCATCTCGCATGATCTCATTGAGCTGATTCCTCTGTTTGCGGAACTGCTGAAGTGCAACTGCTGGAGTCTTTGGAACAGGATAATTGGTGGATAACCCTGCAACCTCAAGTCCCTGCACAACTTTGTTCGCACCACGTCTGATTCTTTCTGTCGTGATGCCAACATTGTTGAGGAGTTTTCCATAGTCTGAAATGGAATTTCCCACTCGTCCAAGCAGGAGCATGCCGTTGTCCTTCAGAAACTTCCGTGCTAGTGCGCCTGCTGCAAAGGATCCCACAGCAGACAATCCACCTGTGACTGCGGACTCAGTTCCCAAGATCAGTGGACCTGCCGCACCAAAGGAGCCACCAGTCAAGAAGGTGGTCAGAGAAAATATATTATTGACATCAGCACGTCTGGTTGCACTTGCAGAGAGGTAGTGAATGTCTGCGAGATCCCGGTAGATGTTCTTTGCTTCCTTGAACTCCTGGAGCAGTGCTTTGTTGCCTAGGCGGTCTCCGAGTTTCTTCTCCATGCGTCCAAGCGCATTTTCCGATTCTTCTCGGATGATGTATGCCATCTTTTGGAAGAGATCAAACTTCTCCGGATCGGTGTTCTTCCTGTAGTTTGCAAGTTTCTGGTAGATCCTCTTCTGCACCTCGGACTCAAGCATATCAAGTTTTCCACCTGCGGCTTCAAACGCAGCAATCTCTCGCTCTGCCTGCTTGATTCCACGTCTTGCCGTTGGAGACAAAACCTTTCCTGAGTTGAGTTCCTTGTCTAGTATCTCCCGACGCATTCGTGCGGAGACCGTGACAGGATCAAACATCTCATCGGCAACCTCTCGTCCCAGGTCTTTCTGTGCCTTGGCAATCTCCTTCAGAATCCTGCTGATCTCTCCTCCATAATGCGGGAGAAGTTTTTCCTCCAGCTCAATCACAAGTTTGTCGAGTTCCTTGACATTTGTTTCAGTGAGTTTCTGCTTGTCCAACTCCCGGAGCCTTTTTCCAATCTCGTAAATACGTTCGCGGTATCGTCCTCGCTTCGTGACATAATCATACTCTGGAGATCGTGCTTTGAGGTGACGGTAGTAGGCGTAGTCCTTGCCCTTTCCGAGCAAAGGTGATGCCTTCGAAAGTGCATGTCCAATGACGCTGATCAACCCTCCGGCAACACCACCAAATCCGGCGCTGGCACCTATCATCTGTGCGGCAAGTGGACGCTGGTCAGGGTCGTCGAGGATGGCACGAGAGACATACTGCTGTGTGCCGATGACCGCACCCTCTGCGGCACCTCTGGTTGCACCATGTATGGTTTTTCCAACCAATCCTGCCGCACGATCTCCCAGAATCTTTCCAACTGCCTTGGATCCAACCTTTCCTGCAAGTGATGCGGCAGCACCAGTGAGTCCTCCAGGTGTGAAAAGCCCTCCCAACTCTCCTGCAATGGAGTATCCGGGATGCTCTTCCCGGAGCATCTTGATGGCACGTTCATCCACACCTGCACGCTGGAGGAGATCATCAGAGAGTGAGAAGGACATGGACCGCAGGAACCCAAACATCGCGGCCTCGGATGGACGAGATTGGACAAACTCCCGCAGTCTCCTCTCCTCGACAATGGGTCCAGTTGCAAACCGATATCCGGACTCTAACGCACGACGTGCATCCTTTGCAGGGAGGTTGTAAATTTGATTTTTCTCATCAAGCACATGCACACGTTCACCCTCTAGGAACGAATACTTCCCGGAGGCGATTTTCTCGTCCACCTCCTCGTCAGGAACGATGAGTGCGTCTTGATGATCGTAGGAATAGAGGCGAGCCATTTACTCCTTTGAAGTCCCTTTTTCCAATGTAGGTAGAGCAGGTAGTGACGAGCCGCCGGTGGATACTGTCCTATTCGCGGAGCCTCCTTTTCCAATGGAGATGAATCCTCCTCCATCACGAATGGATTTGCGCTGGTTCTCCAAGATGGACAAGAAATTATTGAGACGTGTCGCAGTGACATTCAGGGCGATATTAGTACGTCCGGCATCGGCAATGATATTTGTCAGCATCGCTTCCTCGTTTTTTGTCAACGCAGCACCAAACTTATAGATCTTTTTCGCAGCAAGCAGTTTAAGCGATTCAATGCCCGTGACAAACTTCGACCGAGTTGCGGAGAGTGCTTCCGTACTCATTGTCGCCAGTTTGTCCTTCCTGGTCATGTCCAGCAGTTCTGCCACAGTCCGCTGTGCTTCACCGTAGATCACATTAAAATCCATCGCACTCTCGATTGCCATTTTCCTCGCCTGCCCGGTCAGTCTCGACACTCCATCCATCCCCGCAGACTCTCCCATGTTGGGAACCAGACCCTCCTGTTGCTTGGTGTATTGCTTGAAGAGTGCATCAGCGAGTGCAGATGCCAGTTTTTTCTCCTCGGTGTCCTTGCTCATCAAAACCTCGGTGAGCATTATTTTTATTTTCTGCTGTGCGCGGGTATCCTGTGCCTGTCTCCATGCCTTGTTCAACTGCATCTCTGTCATTTTTAGGAGTTCCAGACGCTTTGTTGTCAACAAAACACGCTGATCTTCCAGGCTTTTCCGTCTGAATCCAATCTCCAGCTTCTGTTTATCGAGGTCATCATCAATCGCTTTGTTGAGGATCTGGAGTGCATAGTTTGGAGTCCCACTCATTGCAGACGCATACGCACCCACTCCTGCGGCAATCGCAGCAAGGATCTTCCTCCCGGTGTCCTCCTTGCCAAAGTAGGGTTTGATTGTCTCCTCACCAATCTGCTCCAGCCGCTCATTGATGCCCTTGATTTCAAGATCAACTGCATCAATATCCGCCTTGAATGGAAGTTCAGCATCCTCTGTGAAAAAGGTATATCCTCCCTCGTTCATGTATGCTTCAACAACATCCTGCACCTGTTTGGAGTATGTCTGTAGTGACTCTTGTGTGACACGTTCATTTCCTTCTGGAACCACTGCTGGAACTATTGCTGCTTCTTCCTCAACTACGGCAGGAGTTGCAACCACTGTCGGATCCTTAGCCTCACGACCCTCCGGTTCCGCAGGTCCAGGTGACTTGGTGAAGGAATCTTCAATGCCAGCAACAAACTCTGGATCTCCGTATGGATTTTTAAGTTGTAGAGTTGCAGACGGATCCCGCTCAAGGTGTGCTGCCATTGGGATTTCCTTCGTGACCGAGGAGATCTGCGGACCGGCAGCAGGAGCAGGAGAGTCCAACCCAATCCTTGCGACTTCTTGCAACTCCGGCGCAGATTCCAACCCAGCCGTCGCCTCGTCCAGTTGAGCAGTGGATTCCGGAGTCGTGACTGCGGCTGGTGGCATCTCCTGTCCAGGCACCAATCCTGGTGGGACATTAAACCCTCGCGCCTGTAGATTTCTAATGGCATCCTCCGCCGTTAATCCCTGCCGCTGGTATTGTGCAATCACCCGGTTCAGACGCTCCGGGTCATTGATGTAGCGGTTAGGATCCGTTTCGCTTGCTGTTGCCATATCTCACACCCTTTTTGCCAGAGTTTTAACCCGGTCGTTCAAATATGCCTGCGACGCGAGGATTGCTGCGAGGCCCTGTCCCATGTCCACGAGCTTCCCGTGAGGAGTATCTCGGACAAACTGTTTGCCGAGGGTTGTTTTCTCCAGGTCTTGTGCCATCACTCCAAGCATCTCTCCATGTCTTGCACCAGGCGAGTCCGGCTTTTTATACTCGTAGGAGTACGCCTTCAGGGAATCGAGGAAATCCTGCACCTTGGTTTTCGCAGGTTTGATCTTCTTCTTTGCACGTCTGTCTGACCATATTACGGCGAGAACTGTTCCAAGCGCGCCAAGGATCGCATTCTGTTTACTCTGATCATTTGCTGCGTTCTGCATCGCAACATTCATCTCCGCAAGCAGCAACTGCTGCGCTCGTGATAGTGCGGCAAGTTTCTCCTGAGAATCAATTCCAAGTTTGGTAAGTTCTGTCCGCAACTGTGCATCCATCTCTGCGAGTTCAATGGTCACCTCCAAACCTTCCATTGCCATCTCTCCCTGGAATGCTGCAAGCGCAAGTGCCTCATCAAGAGATCGAGATCTCAGTGCCAGTTCTGAATTTGTCTGGGATATGAGTATCGACTTCTCCAGATTGGCAAGTTTTGTTGCCAGCGACATCTGACCGTTCTGGATTAGAATCTGCTTCTTTGCTTCGAGCTGGACAAGATCAGCAGATGCCTGTGCTGCAACTCTCGTGATGTTTGCCTCCATCTGTGCAAGGTTTCCGGCCTGAGCCAGGTCACCATTCTTGAACGCAACATCTTTGGCAGCACTGAGTTTTGCAAGTGCAAGGGATGCCTCTCGTGTTCCCTGCGTCTGATAGAGTTTGAGCAACCTGTCTTCCGCAGCAATCTGTTCCGCTGATCTCAGTTCTGCTGCCTGTCCGGTTGCAACTTGCTGAATATCTCTCCAGAGGTTTTGCACTTGGCGGAGTCGTCCACGATCTGCTGCTGCGCCGACGGAGGCTCCGAGTAGCATCCTCAGATTCGTCTCTGTCTGCCGGGTGTGCATTTTCTCTGCGGGAGAGGGTGCCGCACCTGCAACTCGATCCTTGAGAATCTGCACGAGTTCTTCTTCATTGGCAGTGAGTTTATCAAGAGCATCGGATTCAATCTCAGGAGTCCAGTCGATGACTGTTTTTTCAAGAGGATCAACCTCGCCAACGGTCACGCCTTCAAGTTCTTCTGTGATTTGAGTGTCTTCAACATCGGCAACAGGTGCCATTGTGGGTGCCTCTGTTGAAAATACATCAATATCCTCCTCGGTGAGGATGTGATGTGCCTTTCGTTCAAACGTATTCTGTGCATCATCAAATATCGCACGGCGCTGTGCTTGTGAGAGTCGTGCATACTCATTCGGAAACTGTTCGCTCAGAATCTTATCTGCTTCCTCAAATGTGGTAGGAACAACATCAACAACTCCTCCGGTTTCATCACGCTTGCGTTGTCCTGATGCAGAGAAAGTTCCGAGGTTGAAGAGGTTGACAATCTGCTCTTTCAACCCTGCCTGCTGTGCAGTTCCTTCGTAGGTTGCGAGTTTCTTTGCAGAATCAAATGCGGTTTGAATCTCATCGTCCGGAAGGTCGGTGATATCCGAGAACATATCCGGATTCTGCAACTTGAGAATCTCCAGATCTGCATCCGACGCAATGTTTGCAAACTTCGATTCTAGCAGTGTCCGCTGTGCAGCAATCTGTACATTCGCAGCAGTTGCTTCGGCCTGGGTTGCATAGGATCGACCGAGGTCATCATAAAATACGGGTGCCGCAGGAGGTGCTACTGGAGGTGCTTCTCCACTGGATGCTTCTTGTAGAGACAACTGATATGCCATTGCCTCCGCCGGATCGGTGCTGAATTTTGATGGTGTGGTCTTTGTCGTTGCCGGTGTGGTCGTTGCCGGTGTGGTCTGAAACTGTGCCATCAATGCTGCCTGAGCCTCCTGGGATGCTTTCATCCTTGCTGCATGGTCGGCATCAATTTTGTCCATCTCCGCCTGATGTGCTGCTGCTCGTGCTGCGTCCTCCGCCTCATAATCCGCATCGGTCTTGTACTGATAACTCTTAATCGGTCCACGTCCTACACCAAGACCTTCCGTGCCTGCAATCGGTTCTCCGGATCCTCCTAGTGCTTTCAGGAGAGAGGCTTCACTAGGATTGATTGCTGCGAGTCCTTCGCCACGCTGCTGGAGCAGCGCTGCCAGGCGTTGGAGTTCCTCCTCTGAGAGTGGAGGACGGTTGCCGGAAGCAGACGGCAGCATCTGTGGAAATGTCGTTGGAGTCATCATGTTGATTTAATCGCAGGAAGTTTCATTGGCGTTGTTTTCAATCCAATCTCAAGCATCAGGTTGGAGATCGAGTATGCTTGTCCAGGATCACTGGAAACAGTATCTGCAAACTCAAATCGAACCGCGTCACATTTCTGGTGTGCAAGTGTCATCCTGAATTGATACACGCCATCACTAGATCCACCATACTTTGTGTCTCCATAAAGTGCATCGTCTCCATACTCTGTTTGTCCTGACGCAGTCCGGAAATTGAATGAGTGGAGTTCATTTGAATACTCCCGGAAATCGTAGCTGACTCGTGCCTCCAGGGTGTGGTTGCTTTTGTAATCTCCAAGCACAAGCGCACGTCTGCATCTCTGGTATCCCTGAATTGACTCCGGCTTGATCCATGCAGTTTTCAGTTTCATCTGAATCGCAGCACCATTATCGGTGTATCCATCAGACTGCTGGAATACCACGCCGCCGGTGTCGCGAAGATAGCAGTATTTTCCGGTTGCTAGCCATGTGACTGCACCATTTCCAGAGTGATTTGAGAAGGTACTCCACTTATCAGAGAAATAATCATAAATAAGTGCAACTCCATCACTTGAAGTGAACCGAACTTGGTTCTGATCCTGAAGTAAAACTGCACTTGTAACGGTGAGTGCGTTGTATGCCTCAACTGGTGCGCCGATGTAGTGCGTGGAGAGTCCACGATCCAGCATGTAGATGCCCTTGTTGGACATAAACATGAGTCCATTGGGCATCAAAACAATCGACCTGGTGTTGCTACATCCTACATCAGACGTGACTAGTTGCGGTTCTGAGAAACTATTCTGCTCTCCGGCACTGTTTGGACCGTCTCCTGTGATATAAAAGATACGATCCTGCTCAAAGATAATGAGCTTTTCATCAAGTGCATGGACTGCCGTTACTTCCTGCGCCTGGTTCATTGTGATCGTCAGAAAATCACTGAACTCAATAGGATTTCCTGCGGTGCGCTTCTGAGAGTAGAAGATGGTTTTTGGATTCTCACTACTGACGCAGAACATTCTGTTATTAAAACTACCAATCACCGATGTTGCAGGAGGAGAAACATGCTCGAGGATGTCTCCATTCGTGTACAAACTTTCCTTTGCAACCAGATTGGTATCATTGATGGTTCCATCATCACTGAAGGAAACGGTATCTGCACTTGTTGAGTTTGCAACATTCCCAACACGGAAAAAGAGGGTGCCTCCATTGGTTGTGCGATAAACCTCACACAGAACATTCGTGTGCGTTGTCAAGCGCAGAGTTGGAATGGTCAGAGTTGCAGTCAGGTTTGAGCCAGTTGGAGATGCAGTCACAGCGACACTTGGTGCAGACCTGGAGATCTGTCCTTGTGCATCCGTGTGCTGGTAAATCACCTTGTACTGGAAGGTGCCTCCACTCGTGAGGGATCCTCCTGCCGCAAGTGCAACACTCACGTTTTCCGCATATAAATGAAACCCATGTTCTGAGACAGTATAACCATCGTAGTTTGAAACAAATCCTCCTCCACTTAACAAAGACTGTCCAAGTTCTTCTGTGTCAAAGTTTGCCGTCGTTGTGAAATTAACCAAGGACTTTGAAACTCCCTTCAGGGAATAGAGATCATTATCACGAGAGACCAGTCTTGTCTTAACTTGCACCGGAACCTGGAAGATCCCGGCATCCACTGCAATCTGATGTGAAAGTGAACTCTTGGATTGAAGCCCTCCGGCAACTCCAGACTGTAGTTTTGCAACAATCAATCCGGTCGAATCAAGCAGGAAATAGGTACTCTGGAGCGTGGAGTCAAAACAGGAAATGAAGTAAACTTTTGCATTGTAGAGCCATGCTTTTGATGCAAGTCCAACACTGCGCTTCAGAACTGCTGCGGATGCCATCGCACTCGTTGATACCGTGTAGAGTGCAGATTTGATCAGGTGATCATAGGATGCCGTTGCATTCAGTTCATAGATGATGATGACATTTGAATCAGAATCCAGTGCCAAGGTGACATGCTTGACTGCGGTTGAAGTTGCCTCAACCGTCTCCGTGTCCTGCAAAGCAAAACTTGTGTCATAGCGCACCATCTTGAGTCCAGTTCCGGAGGTGCTTTTTGCATACGCAATGTAAATATCACCACCGGTGGTATCGTAGAGGATCCCTAGTGCATCCTCTGCCTGTTCTGCAATCGCCAGAGGAGACGGATATCCATTGGCTGGTCCTCCAGCCGTTCCATCACTGGTGATGTACAAAACCTTGATCTCATCAGAGGAATTAGCATAGGTGCAGATTCCTGCAAGGTTGTACTTTGTGACATCAAGATGTGGCACCGTGAGGTGTGCGTCTGTTGCAAGAGTAACAGCAGTTTTCCATGCAGTTGGATCATCTGGTTCGATCATCCTGATTGCAATCGAATCCGTGCCGGAGGTTTCCTGATACACGACTGCAATCTGTCCATCGAGTTCCAAGCATCGAGGCAGGACTCCGGTTGCACTGATGCTGGAGTTGCTGGAGATCACTGCACCTGAAACTGAATCCAGCACCGTTGCGCGGATCCCTCCCTGGGTGTCCTCGTAGGCTATGACAATGAGACCGTTTCCGTATGCAATGTCAGGATTTGACTGTTCATAGTCATTCCTGACAATCGAATCTGAATCAATGGTTACAGAAATCGTATCTCCACGGTCCGTCCACTCTGAGATCCCGTTTGCATAGCTGAAGAGTTTGCTTCCGGAGAAGAGCAGAAGTTCTTGCTGGAAGGTTGCAAGTGCATCTCCTGATGTGATGTTTGTTGCAGAACCTGCCACGGCAGTCGAGAGTTTGGAATAGCCCTGACGCTTCGTGATTGTTGATCCCACCGTGAACACTCCATTCTCAAGTGCAGTGAGTTTGGACGGCAGCACCAGTATCGGATCTGTTTTGGTCTCCAGAGATCCTGAGAGATCCACTGGCACAAACACCTTTTCAAGCATCGTCTTCTACTTTAATTTCCTCGGTTTCCTGCTGCTCTTCAAGAATCCGGATGCGGTATCCAATCAGGCGCTGCTGTTGTGCAAACAAATCGTTCAGCTTCTGCTGCACCTCAGACAACTCTTGATCCACCGTTTCAATGGTTTTGATGGTCATCAAACCTCATCCCATGCTTTTGTGGACTCATTCCAGGTGTACATCTTGCCGTCTGATGGCCTTGCCGTTGGAGGTTGCCAGTCATAGTTGCTGTCTAGCGTCCATGAGGGATAGGGTTGTGGTGCAACAAAGACATCGTTGGCTTTGTCATACCTATAACCGTTGCCCGGAAACTGCTTGCGGAAGTTGTTGTTGTACGAGCATTGGACCCACAAGAAGCTGTCTCCAACCTTGCCACTATTGATGAAGTCCTGCTCTGCAACAATCACTCGCTGAACAATGCCGTCTTTTATTTCTGCGAAATGGCTCATATTGCGTACCGTATTATTAGGACTCCTGAGCCTCCGGCACCGGACGCTCGGTATGGAGTAGTATAAGAAGAACCTCCACCGGAAGCACCTCCCGTATTTGCTTGTCCTGCCGAGGAAATCGTTGTCTCTGTTGATCCACCCGAACCTCCTCCGGAAGATGCCGAACCTGCTGGCTTGCTATCGTTGGAAATACTACCTCCACCTCCGCCAGATGCAAACCAACCAGAGTCACCTACGGATGTGCCAAAAAATGATGACATGTCTTTTCCAGTACCACCATTTCCGGAACGTGCTGTGATGGCGGTTTCACCAACACTCATAGCACCACCTCCACCTCCAGTATTATATGTCGGAGCAGCAAGACCATCTCCGCCATCATTGCCGAATCCAGTACCTGAATCATCTGGTTGAGTCCCTGATCCACCCTGCCCAACCGTGCCGTATCCACCACCACCAGCAGAACCTCCATCTACTCCATCATTTGCTTCACTACCACCACCACCACCACCTAGAGCAGTTAATAAAACAGATCCATCACTGCTAGTCACAGTGCTATTGGTGCCGGTATTACCAACTCCGGTGGTTGTCTTTGCAGCACCTCCAGCACCGACAACTAAATCATAAGTATTGGCAGTTAATGAATAACCAGTTTTCCAGATTAAACCTCCCGCTCCACCACCTCCGGCATAATAATTACCACCAGACCCACCACCTGCAACAACAAAAACATCTGCCGAAAGCGTCTGGAATGCGGTGAATGTGCCGGAGGAAACGAACGTGTGCAACCGATAGGTTGTGCCACCAGTGGTATATGATGTTATGATCCCGCCTGATGCCAGCTCATTCAGAGGAATAAACGCAGTGCCATTCCACAACTTCAGTACATTTGTCGTAGTATTGTAATATACCGTTCCTGCACTCGGCGCACTCGGTTCAGAGGATTGCCCTGCAAATGCTAGTTTTACAAGATTGATTGGTGCATTCGTCCAGGATGCCGCAGTGCCGTTTGTAGTCAGGAGTTTATCTGCATTGCCTGTTTGAGAGGGTAGCGAGGCAGATCCGACTGCTTCCCAACTCGCAGGACTAGAACCATTTTCCCGAAGAAACTTGGTGGATCCAGATTCTCCGGTGGAGAGGATGTCGGTGCCCTCAATATCCGCACCATCAACGATTGCCTGTTTTTGTGCAGTGGAAGTGGTGAGCGTGCCTGCACTGACATCAAGGGTTTTCCCTGATCCAACAGTGACATCGGTTGCATCTATTGCACCTCCATCAATATCAACTTTGCTGATGTTTACTTCTCCAGTTCCGTTTGGAGTGAGGTCGATATTGCCATTGGTATCAGTCGAGATGATGGCGTTATCACTGATTGCAATGTTATCAATCGTCAGATTCCCGGTGCCATTTGGAGTTATTGCAACATCTCCATTTGCACCGTCATTGATCTCAATTTTGGAGGTGGTGGAGTTTCCAGTTTGGAGGATGAGGTTGTGATTGCCATCACTCTGGACGGTTGCATCTGCGGCACCTGTGCCGACAACGACTTTCCCGGTGCCATGTGGTGCAATGGTGACGTTTTTGTTGCTATCCTTTGCGGCGATTTTCGGCATGGTTTAGCTCAAAGTAAGGGTCATGGTTCCGCTTCCATCATCAGAAAACTGTCCGGTTGCAGTTCCGAGTGTCACAGTGACTTTCTGTCCGGTTGCTCCTGTGAGGTTAATATCGCAGGTTCCGGAGGTTCCGGTGGTGATGAGATCAATCTGATTTCCTGTTCCGGTCACCTGGAGCTGGAGGTCTCCTCCAGAGTAGTTTGTTGCCGTGGTGAGAAGTGTTCCAGTCTCATCCGGAAATGTGAGGGTGTTGGTGCCTGCACTGGTTCCTAGATACTGGAGGGTGACATAGTAGTTATTGTTGGCAACTGATCCTCCGGTTCCGTATTTGTAGAGTGCAACGTTGGAACAGAGCAGTTTTGCAATCGTGTTTGGCGATGTGGTGGTGTCTGCAATGTGGCTAAAAGTGTTACTCGTTGATGAGTAATTGAGTGCCGCGTTGCTGCTGGCGATATCTCCACCAATGTTTCCGGCGCCGACTTTTACCGCACTGCCATCTGTGATCTGAACTGCGGTGCCTGTGGCATTCCGCCAGTAGATGTCTCCGCCAGAGTGGTACAATGCGCGGGTGTCATCGGTTGAAGTCGCGGCAGCCGAGGAGTCGAAGGCAACTGTTCTCAGCTCGGTTGCATCATTTGCATTGAACTCCAGGTCTGCATTGATGTTGAGTCCTGACGGTGTGATCTGCACACCCTTTCCAGACGTGTGATCATGGGTGTCAATGAGTCCAAGCGAGGTGTTGAGTTCGCTGCTCCAGGTTGGACCGACGGTGACTCCAACCGCAGGCTGGATCAAGGACATGTTCGTTGTGGTTGTACTCATGTCGGTTCTTCAGAAGAAAAAGATGTTTGCCGTTGCCGAGGTGGATGCTTTTAGAATAATCACACTGTTTTTATTCGTGTTTGCCGTTGCAGATTCATAAATAGTGGCATTTGTTTTGAGTCCAACAATGAGCCAACCTTCGTAGCCACGTCCAAGTTTGTGTTCAATCTCAGTATCTGCTGTCCCAATGCTCAAATCTGAGCGCAAAACTCCATCTGCAAATGGGAGTTCCAGCAGAGGTGCAAATGTTTTCTGAATGTGACTTTGAACCCTTGTGACCTCCTGGTCCTTACTCCAGAGTTGTGTGAAATTAACACGCGACATCAGTACATATAATATTGTTCATATGATGCAACATTCGTCACTCGTGCAGGTTCTCCAGAATCCCGGAGTTCTGCAATGCCTTCGAGGCGATCCCGCAGTTGTGCCTTCAAAATCAGGTATGGAGAAACATCAGATTCCTCCTTCACCAAAATCTTGATGGAAGAATCCAGTTCAAGATACTCCTGCCATCCGGAGTTAAAGAAGTTGAACATGGACTCAAGTGTCCCATAAATCGTTGGATCACTGAGTCCAGAAGAGTCGAGATCTGTAACAATGGTGGTCGCCGTGACACTACTGATCGTCTGCTCCACATTGTACGCATCAGCACTGAAAGTGATGGCATTGACCTTGTCATCCGCAACAAACGTATGCGTCGATGGCACCGTCCAGGTTGTGGTCGATCCTCGTGTGATTCCGGTCGGAGTCACAGATTGTAGTGTCTGCGGTTTTGGCGTGTACCAGAGGGTTGCCGTGTTTGATGATGGCACCGGAGCAAAGTAGATCTTATCTCCCTGGATCCGGTATTTCACATCCCTTGCATAACGAACCAGAGAATCCCGCGTTCGATCTGCAAACACATAACGCTGGAGAGGCGTGGATTGATCAGTGTTAATGACAAGATCCACACCTCGCGCTTTGTAAAAATCCGCAGGAAGCGAATAGCTTGCAGTGCCGCTGGTTACAGAAATGGACGAACTGGAGAGGAAATAATCATCCTCATATTTTGACACAAGCAGGTCATAGAGTTCTGACCAAGAGTTGTTCAAGTATCCGTTCAACTCTGCATCTGTAATGAACTGAGAGTTGACCTGATCTGCTCGTTGCCGAGTTCGATCACGCAACTCGTTCAATGCGACGTATGCAGTCATTCGTAATCCTCGTAGGACATCATTATTCCGTGAATCGCAGCAACAACATCGTGATCTGATCCGCTGTCGAGTGCAGATCGTAGTTCACCTGCCATTCCTAGCTGTTCATCGGAGTATTCGGACTCCTCGCTTTCAAACAGTTCCTCCTCGTCATGTTCCTCCTCTCGGTGGCTCCGTCTGGAACCACCGTTTTTGGAGGGCATGCCAAGGATAACCATTGCAGCATCCTTCGCGCCTTTCATTAGGCTGTAGCGAAGTAGGCATTGTAGCCAGGTGCGCGGCAACCAAGCTGGTAATATCCGCCCATTCTGACCTCGACACCATCGAATCCGTTCTGCCGGAGCATGCTGTTACCATCATGCTTGAGGATCTGAACTGCATCTCCAATCGAATACAATGCAAAGGTATCCAACTGAATCAGGTATCCAGTTCCTGTCGGAACGTCTTTATCCGGAACTACGTCGATCACTCCATGCGGTCCGTAAACCTGCAGTGAGCGGAAGCCAAAGTTCTGCGCCGGACCCGGTTGACGTGCGCCCGTGACCTGTGCATCCAAACTCACTTCCAAGGTTGCCCAATCAGTGTAGTTCAAAAAGCACACACCCGGTTCACCACCTTCGCGTCCAACGACATTTGCAGCATTGATCACCGTCTGTTTAATCGACGTGTCAAATGCAACACGTTGACCTCCGAGGCGAGTCGTATCCTTGGACCTATCCTGTCCAAAGAATGCCGTAGAACCTGGTGCAGACGCAGGGATCCAATCCTGGAGTCCAGCCATGCACAAGTACGTTCCCGGAGTCACGAGGTCACCAACAGGAATAATCACATCACTCGTTGCGATTGATGCAATCGTACTCAGGTTGGCAGACACAGTGATCTGACTCGCAGCAGCGCCACGGTTGACGGCAGTCACGGTGAGCGCTTCGCCGGAATCCCGGAGTGCGCCGGTACTGGTGGAGGCAGCAAAAACGATCTTCATGCCAACCTCGAAATTGAGGCTATCAAGATCATTTGTGAGATCCAGTGCGGTCGTTGAAAACGAAGAGTTAGCAACGACACCAATCGCACCATTCTGCTGCCGAAACAACTGTCTGCTCAACGTATCTCCCAGGGTTTTTAAGCCGAGGTCGGTCTCCGTTGTCAGTGCTTCCAGGAACGAATACTCGTTGCCCTTGGATGCTTCAATCGTTTCACCAGATACGGTGACAACCGCGTAGTTCTTGACGCGAGTCAAGAGGAACTCTCCCAGAGAGCTGGAAGTCGCGTTGCTCTGGGCATCTGCAAAGGTTGCAGAACGACCCTGAGGACGTGCGTAAATAATAGGTAACGGCATGTTTTTCGTTAATACTTTCAGTCACTTGCGCTACTTAGTGACTCAGCCATTTTCAAGCTCTGCTGCTCAGACTTTCACCTGAGACAAGACTATATCATCATCCTAGTAGGATGCTCGGCGCTTCCACTCGCTTGAGTGTACTTCCTTGCGGAATAGTCGTTGAACCTTCCTCCCTTGGAGGCTTGGCTGCTGATTGTCCTCGACTTGACGTTAGGAGTTCCCAGCAATTCACCGAGTTTTCGACAAACATTTCTGTTTGAAGCGGCTGCAAATTCAACCGCGAAACCTAGTATTTTTTGGGATCATCGTTAGGAACGGATGATTGTGGTATGCCACATCCATCGGTTTTTTATCAATGTAGTACTGCTTGAGTGCGTCATTCCACGCAGTCATAGTAGTAGCTGGAGATGCTTCAGCCATGAGATATTTCTAAGAAATCAGATTAATTAAACCCGCAGACTTCCATTGAAGGCACCCATGGCGCGCTCAAGTATTTCTTCTTGAGTCAGCGGCGCATCAGGTTTCTTCGATGATGAGCTACGAGAGGTTTTTTGAGATAGTGTCCGATTTCTCGATCTCTGGACAGGCCGTGAGGTAGGCTTTTCGTCGGCTACGGCTGGAGCCTTTCTGTGTGAAAACTTTGGATGCTGTAGGAGTTTCTCTGCTTCCTGAGAATAGTAATTCTCAACTAATCCAAGGAGTTGCTCGTCTCCCAACAGCTTTCCAGTATTCTGTGCATACTGTGATGCAGTTTCAAGTGCAATTTCCTGTGCTTCATCCCACATTGAGTTTGTGAGACTAAATTCCTCGCTGGAATCTGCGAGAGTTTTCAGTCTTGAGACATAGTCAGAGACCTTCTGTCCTGCCTCCAAGGACGCTTTCTCATTCTCAAGTCTTTCGACTCGCGCCGCGAGGTCCGACTGCTGCTGGCCTTGAGGCTCCCGACCGAGAACCTGATCGGTGGCAGATTCATACGATCCACCGAGCTTCTCC
>Ga0114898_1000945_pt1 | contig 19189 bp, 20 predicted proteins | sample Malvired_Geostar_FD_83496 | JGI IMG/M metagenome (GOLD analysis project Ga0114898, IMG submission 83496) | Marine viral communities from the Global Malaspina Expedition - Malaspina viral metaG DeepMed_Geostar | ecosystem: Environmental > Aquatic > Marine > Oceanic | place: Mediterranean Sea... | reverse complement strand
CCCCTGTCGCATCTTTCGTTGTGAAGCTCTAGGGATACCCTGTTTGTGTTGTTTCCACCCACTCCCGCCAGCTAAAGACTTCACATCTTTTTCCATATTCATTGTCGGTTGTGTGGCTGCGGCTTGTGTTCGTGTATGCTCTCCCCGTCCCGCATGTACACTTTCAGCATCCCTTATCAGGTTACCAAACCAGCTACCCGTTTTTCTACCTTCCGCATCTCTCCCCTGAGTTAGTAAACCCCTTCTCCTAGAGAAATCCTGTGTTTGTGGGGTAGACGTAGCCGCATCTTTCTTTTTAGCTTCAGCTATTTGTTGTCCGGGGTTTTCAGGTACTCCTGAGACCTTCGATGCATCCCCCGGTGGTTTCGGTGCTTTACCCGGTTTACCCATCGCACCAAACTTATGTATAAATTGATATACAGCTTTCGCCATATTCATGGTTGGTTTGTCCCCATCTGAATCCGTTTTCTTAGAAGCCTGTTGATGGTGCTGTATAGCCGGTTTAAGCCCCGAATCAGTTTCCGGGTCATATGGTTTGCTGAAGTCGGTATTCTTGTGGTGGTCAGGGAATGTATTAGGATTTGCTGCTATATAATTATAAGTAATTCTCCTTGTTTTTTCTACTGTTTCTCTTGTATCCTTATCATCCTGAGATTCAAAGGGAACAACATCACCTTTACGATGCATACGGCTGATAAGGATAGCTACTGCATGTCCGTGCCCTGTATGTCCAAGTGTGGGCCTTCCATGCCTATCTGTAGCCATACGAGGAGTGTCGTCACCGTTGGTATCTCCGGTGCGTTGTTTACATGAGTCACATAAGCATCCTTCTAAGTGACTTTTTTGCATTTCCAATATCTCCTTGCCTTTTGGCTCCTCATCGGGAGGTGTCCGTCTTTCATACCCTAGCGGTGCGCCCCTGTATTTACTTGGTGGCTTCTTACCTTTACGAGCTTCGACCCGTTGCCTATTTAAAGCAGCCGCAGACCCACCTGATCCATGAGAGGGTTGAGCGGAAGGGCCTAATGATGGGGAGCTTTCAGGGTCGTTATATATTTCCTTATGTAGATATGCATACAGGATATCTGTAGAACTTTTATTAGATTTCATACCTTCTCCCTTTTGCACCCAGTTGGTAAAACTGCCTCGGGCAATGTCTCCAATACCTTTTTCTACAAGATAATCATCTAATTGTTCAAGAGAGTTCTTCTTCATTTCCAATATCTCCTTACCTTTTGGTTCTTCCTTAGGCTTCCGCCTGATGCGTCTGCTATCCGGTCGTGGCCCAGAGAATGTTCCTTGCATCCGTTCACCCTGCTCCCGCTCTACCATCTCACGATTCTCTGCTCGTCTTTTTGACGCTTGTTCCGGAGTCTGCCGATCTTCGGGGTCATCATATATAGATTGCTTCTGAACCCAGTTAGTAAAACTACCTACTGTGTCTATTTCACCGTTGCTATTCATAAATATCTCCGTTTCAGAATGTTTATGTTCTTGAGATTTGATTAGGCAGCTACCGTCTACACAGGAGCTTGTCGGACGATCTGTATCAGACTTCATCAATTCAAATTTAGCTCTCTGGTTTACACCCTGTTCGCATATGGTTACTTCAGCTAATTCCATATCATTTACCTGCATTACCACACCACCATCCCTTTTTGAGGGTTCTACACTGGTAGCACTACCGGCAATAGAATATGATTTCATTTTACCAGTCTCTATTTGTTCAAGTACCTTCTTGGAAATCTTGGTGTCATCTCTAAGCTCCGTTATAAAGAACAGATGGTCACCAGTCACACCGGACTTGTATATCTTCCCTGTCTTTGAAATATACGCTGGTAATGCCCAACCCACCTGTACGTCAGAGTGAAGTACCATGGCATTACGAGTACGGAAATTCTCCATAAACCTGTCGAAAGCTCGTTTCATAGCGTCTACAGTAATGATGTGCCCTTCCCTGTCCACAACTTCCACGGATGCAGGGCCACCTACAACTACAGGTTCTTTTTGATCCAACTCCTTGTCTATTACAGCAAGAGAATATTTTTCCTCATCGGGATAGGCTCTGGAAAGCGTAAGAATTTCTGCTGGAGATGCGATTTCCGCCTTGAATAATCTGACGTACTCTTCTAAAGCGTCTGAAATATCAGAGAGATCAACCTCCGAAACCTCCGCTTTTTCTAAAAGGAGTATGGTTTCATACGGGTTTATCTTCGACTCTAACCAGTTTTTATATGCTGGGTTTAGGAGAGATGAAGTGGTCATAGATTATCCTTGATGGATTCCCCAGATGACCCCGTGTGCTGCGGGAGTATTCTGGGCAGCTAATACAGTAACTTTCTCTCTAAAATCTATAGGCCAATTAGTTTCAAATGTATCCCCACCTAGTACCGGAATTCCAGTAGTAGCCGAAGCATCACAATCTAATCCTATGTATATAATATCTCCTGCTGTAGAAGATTCATTCCGTAGTTTTATTCCTCTGATTACTGAAAGTCCTGCCCGTCGTATAGAGGTAGATGCATTTGCAGTACCAGTCCATTCGTAATTCAACCCCTGTGCCCCATCTACATAAGTTGGTATATTACTATCTCCAACACGTTGCTCTACGTGTATCTTGTCTACATAAAAGTTTATATTATGTTGTGTCTTAGATCGAACAATTACTCTGTATGTAGCATCTCCTTGGTCAGGGAGGCGATACCTTACGTTGATAGCTTGAAAGGCGGTACTTAAACTGACTGACGTACCTGCGACTAAATCCGTACCACTAGAATTTTGAATAGCAATTTCAGCATCTCCACTAGCTGAAGCTCCCCTAACTTCACACGAAGCTATTAGATACGATGGGTTAGGATTTGTCTGTCCTACTATGGAACCTGTAGCCCAGTAGAAGCCCTCTCCTGCGGCAGAGTTATCAGGGTTTACCAGTAATGAGTTAGACCCTGTAGATGCCTGAGCAGAACTTTGAGATATAGCAGACCCATCGACTGTGAACATCGAAATGGTTGCGCTTTCTATTGATGGGTTAGTCACGAGGTTTACTGATGGCATACCTCTGTCAACTGTCAAGATAGTAGTTACTGCGTCGTTAGCTACGCTTGCATCCCGAAAGGGGTAATACTTAGTAAAAGCATGTGTACTAGTGCGTGTACTGGGGTCTACTTCCCATCCTGCCCACTGATTATGAAAAATTGCCATTCACTATCTCCTATTTATTATTCGTCCAACCGACCAAGGCTACTAGGCTACCTAATACAACCACCGTATGGGTGATCAGTATGCCGACAGCTATTAAACCGGTTTTGGCACCGTATACACGACTACGCCAACCTTGTAAGGTTTCAACATTAGTATTTAGTTTTTCTATGCTACCAACTAATCTATTATTTAAAGCTTCCTGATTTTCTATATACCTATCTAAACGTTCGGTGTAAATCGCTAACTTTACGTCAGTAGACTCCCTAACCATGTATGTAACGCCCCCCGTATTCAGATTATAAAGTAGTAGCCACCCCCATTTCGGAGGTGGCTACCCAATAATTTACGCTGCCTGACCGTAAAGTGTGAGCAAGAAGATTCCTGCGGTGTATGTAGCATTTGTAGAGCCACCAGAAGCAGCTAGATACAAGTACTGGTTAGCAGCAGGGAGAGCCGTAAGAGCCATCTTCTGCTTGGTCAACGTCCAGTCTGCTGCGGTTGCCAGCAAAGCTGTCTCAGTTAAACCTGTGACAAGAGCTTCTTCTGTTCCGGTAGCTTCTGTAGCTGAGTATACATCAATGTCGGGTTCACCACCAGCAGGGGTCTCGAAACATTCGAGGTGCCCTGCGATAATTGTACCGTTCAAGGCGGCAGTAATCTGACCGAAGTGGGAGTTAGCTGTACCAGCTACACCAATGATATCCCCATCAGCATCTCCTGAATTCAAGCCAGTCAAATCTATAAGAATTTCAGTCTTGATCAAATCTCCTGCAACTGTTACATTAGCCTTATAGACTGTGCCTGTACCAGTAGAGATACCAGTACCGGGAGTCATATTCTGCATCCTGAAAGCGGTCTCGTCGGTACTACCGAAAAGAAATGTCTCAGCATCAGCAAGATAGTTCCAGTCATACCCTAGAGCGGCACGAGCCATTCCTCTGGTATCCCCAGTTACATCAGATAGTTTAAACGTATGTTTAGTCATTATATTTTGTCTCCATTTATGAATGATAAGCTGTTCACATCATCTTGAATATTTCGACTTGTACGCCATATGGCTTGCTTGATTGATTTCTTCAAGGCATCTGTCGCAGAACTGTTAGGCACTGAAGCTTCTAATAGATTCATAACTTCGCCTACCAGTCTTTTAGTCTGGATATCCAAACTCTGCAACGCACCATCTGTGTATACACTTCTCATTATTCACCATTACATTACTTTACATTCAAGTGGTAGCTCCCCCCGAAGGGGGAGCCACACCAATAGTACCTAATTACGCACTCAAGTCACCGATCTTAGCGTGTACATCGAAACGATGTGCCCTAAGTTCGCCCATGGTATAAAGCAGACCACGAACTACCAACGCATTAGCTGCGAAGTAGTCACGGTTCTCGATATACTGCGTAGGCTGTGCTATCGCAATTTCAAGGTAGTCTGTGTCCAAGATGTAAATATTGGAACCCAGAACCGCATCAGCCGTAGAAACTGACTTAGGTGTGTCAGCATCTGGCAGAATCGGAATACCCTGATAAGTAGCAAGAACAAGACCAGTTCGAGTACCGGGGAAGGTCTTTTCAGAACCTACACCAACTTGGTAGTCTTCCTGTCCTGTATATCGTTGCTGAGAGTTGAGCAAACGCTCAAGTTTGAAGTACTGGTCATGACCCATAACAATAAGTTTTGGCTCACCACCATTCTCACGAATCTTCTGGATACCTGTGTCCAGCAAGTTCAGTGAGAGGTCTCGTGATACACCAGCGTTAGTTTGAATGCTAGCAGCAGCAGACCAAGTACCTGCGACACGATTAGAAATCGTTATGTCATAAGCCTTAGTTTCTGATGCGGCACCACCGGTGTCCTGTCCATCTTCCGAAATGATGTCATCTAATGAGGTGAAACCAGCTCGATTTTCTATGTAAGCTACATCACCGTCAGCGAACGCAGTTCCAGAAGCAACAGTTACAACACCTGTATCTGAAGCAATTGCTGAAATTGCAGAACCACCAGTCCTGTCCTGTCCAGTACCAGTGTCATTCATAGCTACGTCGTCTCCAACGTGGAAGTTACCTACTACGGATGATGGGACTGTAAAGGAAGTTGTGCCACCTGCGGAAACCAGAAAGGCTCCAGCAGAAGTTAGCTCTTGGTTTATTTCTTTAAGGTGATCCTTCTGTGCCGCTTCACTTTCAACGGCGAGAACATCCCCGATACCACCTTCCAAACCAGCAGTAAATACTGACTTGACTGATGCACCGAAGGTCGTTGACACTATACGTGGTAGTGACGAGACTACTTCGATGTTGGAGACATCAACTGTCGGAATCGCACCAGTTTCTGTGACCGGTCGTGATCGAGTATCACCACGGTCGGTTCTGATACGCCAACCAACTGTGCTACCCCAGACATTTCTGGGGAGCGCATTAAACACACGAGTCTGGTTGTTTAGTGCTGTCCAGACCTTCCTACCATAAGTAGCGGTAAATACGTTAGTACCTGCACCATCTACAGTATGGTATGTTTGCTTCGCCATATAGTCTGGGCCAAGAATAGACTGACCTAGACCTCTATTTGACTGAGCAATAAATTCACTAATTGAGATTGCCATTTTTACTTATCCTCCGTTATTAGGAATAGAGTTCAGTCGGCAAACCTTCGGTCTGACCGGACTCAACCCGTTCTTGTAGGGTTCGAAGTTCGCGGAATGAAAGCTTAGAAAGCTGCTCAACTACATCCTCAGTCTGTTCGGCCTTGGATATAAATGTCTCGCCTTCTGTGCCAAGAGTCTCGTCCGGAATGATTTTAGGGGCTGCAAGCCCGTTTTCCTCTCGGAATCCCATTCTTTCGAGTCTCGCAGCAACCTGACCATCAGTAGACTTTTGAATGCCTTCTTGATAACCAGCTACTTGCTTCTGTAAGTCTTCGAGTTGTTTCTTCATCCGAACAATTTCATTCGAATCTTCGTCTTCGTCTTCATCTTCTGCTCTATCCCTACCATTCCTACGATCATCGTCGTCTTTCTTTAGACCCATTTTAGAAACGATGGTATCTTGTGCATCCGCAGTAGGAGTGCCCTTTGTGCCGGGATCGGCTGTCTTAGAGCCGTCATCAGCATTAGCGTCACTCAACTTGGTGCCACCAACTTTTTTCTCTTCAACATCTACACCAACTTCATTATCTGCCTTTATCATAGCTATAACTTCCTCAGCCACACCTTTGATAAGAGCACTATACTGCTCTTCTTCGGCTAGCTGTAAGTCTTCTTCATACTCAAACTCTTCTGCTTTTTCAAGTCGGGATTCCATCTTCTGTAACACATCGGCTACAGCAGACAACCCTAAGGTGTTACCCTCTAGTTGTTTCTGGATTTGCTCCAGTACATCGCCATTTTCTGCCATATCTTAACCTCCAATAAAGGTTCTATTATGTAATTTACATAAAGTTGGTCTAAGCCACCCCCGACTCTATACAAAAAAATATACTAAACAGTAAAGTCCTGTTCAGTATATTATACTCACGTTATAAAAAAACTATACTATAAATATGATTATTCGGAGGTTTCGGTTATTTTACCACTAGAAATTACTTTTAAGACATCATTTCTAAGAGCGTAAAGATGTTGTTGTATAAGTTTTTTAACTTTCTCACATTGAGTTCCTTCGGGGAGAGAGGCTTCTATAACATCTAATACCTGCCCTACTGTACGGGAATGCCTCGCCATTAGCCACTCTTGATTCTCTGTGACCTGCTCTAAATCCATGTTATATCTCCTTTATCTTTTCTTTAATAATGTTGCAACCATTTCCTTTGGCTCTTGTTGGGAGAAAGTGGGTTTACCAGTGATAGTGCCTGTTCGCACAGGTTTTTGCACATCTCTCCAGTACCCTGCTACTTTACGATACCTATTAGTTTTTTTATCCATCTTTACATATGGGTCTACCCACTCTGCCGAAGTAGTTGTTTCATTATACTCTGGGGAGTCAGATTCTTTTGGAGTTAGTCGTAAAGAGTTACCCCTTCTCACCATATCATACTGTGGGAGCTTAGTTCGTATATTATTCATTATCCGTGCTCGCAGTGCGCTTGCAAGATTCATTGGCATACGATTAAGTCCCCCAAACTTCTGGTAATTCTAACTCAAACTCTGACTCTTCGTTATCATATCGGTCTAAGTAGATAACTTCTTTCCCTACTTGCCCGTATTCGGGGTGGAAATATAAAACTATCTGCTTAGGCTTAGTTATTACGTTTAGGCGGCTGATAGTAAATTCATCCCCACCCTTCATTGTACCGCAAATATGCAAACTTCCAGTCCCAATATCTATTTCATCAACTCTATGGAAGTGTCCTAATAGAACATCATCAAAGGATGAGGATATATTGAACTCATCATCTGCTATAAGCTGTGTCTTATATTGTAGTACAGAGCGGAGAGCAGTAACTGTCCGGAGTATGGTGGCTGTGGCTCCACCGCCGCCGATAGAATCTCCATGCATCATCAATATATTCCTATTAGCTATATTACTAACATGACTCACTGATTTAGGAATCTCGAAGGTGATGTTAAGCTGCTTGGAAACAAATACAGCTACCCACTGGTATAACATGTAGTCCCAATCCATATACCTATCTTTTGATGGAATCTTTCTTGTCATACGCCCATGGTTGCCTACCACACAAGGTACTTTAATCTCCTCAAAGTGTGGTGCGAGGAACATAAGGGCTTGACTGATAATCTTTGCCCCATACATCATCTGCATCATACAGTTATCTATATTAGTTCGGGCAAGTTCCTCATGGATATCACCAGAGATCATATCACCCAACATAGGGATAACTAACTCATCTACATCACAAATATTACGCCTATATTCTGCTAGGCTAAGAACTTGGTTAGACCATCCCCACATGCGCCTACTGAACAATTCGATATCGTACTCATTCAGTCCAACCGTTTGTTCCTTCTTTACATTGTCTCCCACATGGGTGTCTGTAAGGGGGGCTACCATAACTTGAGATGCTTTCCCCCGTTTTCTAGACCCCGGCTTCCTAGTCGGGTATTGCTTGGTGGGTTTGAGGGGAGTTACATATCTTTTGATTGTATCCACAAGAATTTCAGATCGAGTTGACTCTTTTATTACTCGTTCATAGAGTTTCTTATAGTAAGCTGATTCAGCTTTATAGGTAGCTACTCTTTTGTCTAGGCGGATACGATCTTTTATAAAATCTTCCTCTTCTTCGGGAGCAATTTCGTCTGCCATGTTCGCAGCAGCCTCGTCTAACAGGGTATCAAAGTCAATGACTTCTCTATCATACCAGCGTTGTATCGTAGACCTGTGAAGTTCTATACCATATTCTTCGGCTAACCACCTAGCTAACCCTGTCCATGTCTGCCCTGCTTGTCTTTTCTGTATTAACTCTTGCTTCGCAATCTCTGGAATCATAAATTTCTCCCTAACTAAGCTTGTCTAATCTCCTACTAGTCTACTCCTATTGGAACATCTATGTCAAGAGCTTTCAATAACGATAGCACTGATGGGTTAGAGTTTAGTACTTTAGAAATAGTTCTCATTTTGGTGAAGTGTTCGAATTGAGGTCTTGAGACTCCTTGTTGTCCGGGTGCTGGCCCAAAATTCCCACGCCTACCTTGCGGATTTTTTACCTTTTGACTCCCCAGAGAGGTAGGTTTGGAGGCTACTCGTGGTGATTCATTTACCTCACCAGTATTTACATTTTCCTTTTTCGCATCCAATTGAATCAGTCCTGTTCGTGCTTCTTCTACCAACCATTGAGCAAATTGTTGTACTGATTTCCTAGCTTGGTTGACTTCTTCGCCTCTTAAGAACCTATCCGCTTTTGTAACCCCAGTAGTTATAGCTTTATCTTTCTCTTTTTTCTTTTTCTTCTTCCTCTTTGTAGGAGCCATTCCCAATCTTCGTTTAGAGTCACCACCATAGGTAGGGGTAAATACACCGGGATCAGAGGCGACTGCTACTGTGCCTCCACCCGCTAGTCCCCCTGCACCACCAGCACCTCCTCCTCCTCCACCACCATCTTTCTCCAACAGAGGCATTTCTTTAGATTCTTCAATATCTTCTTTAATATCCTGCACTATCTTTGTCTGGTTAGGGGTAAGTGGAGATTTTCCTTTTCTCCTTGCCTCCTCTATCGCCTTTACATTAGCTTCTCTCATTTCTTTATCACTCAGCCTTTTATCTTCCTCTTGAGTATCGTGCGGACTTTCACCCGACGGTCGAATTTTTCTATTATCCCGAAGAAAATTTTGTAAATCTCGTGTTCTACTCATCTTGTATAATATCCTCTATCACTGGATTAGATGGTTCAGTATAAGTTGTTGAAATAGGTTCAGGTGGTCTCACAAACGTAGCTTTTTCTACTCTAGCTAACCGACCATCGTGTAAGAAAGCTACAAACTGGTCATTATTCTGGGAGAACCACAATTTTGATCCGTCATCGGATAACTCTTTAATGAGAGGAGCCGGGTATCCTTGAGCTATTAAATCCTGCATCCAAGATTTGGTGGCGAAGGTGTCAAAGAACCTTTGCGTTGCCTCACCTACTTTATCTGTTTCATCTTGAACAGCCACATCTCTGTTACTGGGAGTAACCCCGTTCCATCTTCCCCCATGTTTTCGTTTCCAAGGAGGGGGCTTCCGTTTAAAGAGTGGTTGATCGTCAGATTGCTGTTGAAGTAGCTGTGCCAAATCTGGGGATACTTGTTGTGCTTGTTCTTCTCCGCCTTCCCCGCCTTGCCCACCTTGAGCCGCCTGTTGTTGAGCCATCTCCGCCTGTTGTTCCATCTGCTCCATCTGCTGTTCCTGCATCTCAACACCAAGTTCCACCTGCTTAGTCTGAGCTTCTATCATCTTAGGCTTACCAGACACTACAAAACGAGCTTCTTCCACATCTACATGTGAATCCTTAAGACCTATTTCATAACCCAACTGAGCTAACTGAGCAGCTAGTTGTGTTCGTTGTAGAGCAAAACTAATTCTGGTAGCCTCTGCTTTTTCTTCTGGGTTCGGAAGTTCTAATTTCCACTGTTTAACATTGAACGCTTTTAGAATATGAGGGAATACTTTCTCATGGAATATCCTCTGGTCTCCTTCTACAACCCTACTCATCACTACTAATTGTTGGGTCTGTGTAGATAACCCTCCAAAAGCTTCTGGTGCGCCCTGCCATGCAGGGGTTACACCCCACATAGCTGACACCCGTTCTCTAATCTCCTGTCGAACAGGGAGATAGTCCATCTCCTGTAGAGTGTGGAATAAACGTACCATATCTACTCTACCTCTTTGGTTACGACTGGACACCGCTACCATGGGTATGAAGTTAGGGTCTGCCTTTACATTAGCTATCAGGTTGGCTCGTTCTCTCCGTAAGCTTTCTGGATCATCTGTATGAACCATCAACATAGAAGAAGGCATCTTCCTCTCAAAGAAATATCTATATAAGTTTTTATCCATACCTATAAGGGTTAAAGCTTTTTCAAATATGGTCAGTATAGGAGACCAGCCATAGGTCTCCGAAGGAGAAAACTTAGATATATGTATTATCTCATTATCAAAGAGATACATATTGGTTTCCCTGTGCCGATACCTATACATAACAGGTAATCTGTCATGCCCGTTAGGACACTTACCTTTTTTCTCAGCAACATCATTCCTATCTATTGGGCAAACCCAGTGAGAGCTTTTCGGAAGTCCTTTGTTATCTAAATCAAACTCTATTAAGGCTGGGTTTAGTCTTCGTATCTCTCTAACTTTAGATGTTATAGACTTATCTTTCTTGTCCACATAATAATCTTTTACCATGTAGATAAAAGCATCGTCTGTAGAATTTAGATCGAAGTGAGCCTGTCTAAGTACTTGCTCTAAACTTTGATCAAAAACGTTACAATCCTCAGTATACTTCTTTAACCGCTCAACCTCAGCATGATCAGGTTTCTCTGTATCAGGAACTAGTTTAATACCTCTCCTAAATACTTCATTAGTTATGTGGTGAAGAGGTGCCCTAATTTCTTCTACTTGCATGGCTATGGTTTGAATATCTTGAATCAGTTGTTTGCGATACGCCATCTGGTTGCGTATCCAACCATTCACCACTGTTTCAATTCCTAATGTAGGAGTTCGACCATCTGCGGAGGAAGCCGATGCATCATTATAGCCCTTAGAGAGATTCAACCATTCTAAAGTATTGGAGATGTCCCCTAACCCTTTTACCATTTCTGGAACTTCGGGTAAATAATCTTCTAATTTCATATATTAATCCTTGAGTATTTCATCCATTTCCTGCATAGCAGCTAGTTTTAATACTGCTCCCATGGCTTCATGCTTTAACTCGAAAGTATCACTTCGTCTAGCTTTCACCATAAGGTCTTCTTTTTCAGATTGTAATTCTACTATATGTTTTTGTAAGTCTCTAATTTGAGTATTTAGTTCTTCATTGCCTAGGAGCGATGAAGCGTTCTCTAAAACTCCTAATCTAGAGGCTTCCTTCATTAAAGACAGGAAAGCTCCTTCACTCATAACTGTTACTGCGGGGCTAGAATCAGGCACATCTTCATCAGGTTCTAAGACCTTCAGTGCGTCATGCCATGTATCTAAGACACGCCAAGTCCCAGCATCATCTTGATTAGCTACATACTGCTCTCCACGCTCTCGTAACATATTACCAATAGCCATACTATACTCCTAAACTTTAGTCTACTCTTATTATACTACCGATATACAGTTTTAGGCAATGTGACATTTAGACCAGCCACACGACTTACAAGTGACACATCCACTTTCTTCTACCAAAATTGGGGTGGCACAACATTCTCCACCTGCTACTACCGGTACTTCTTCTATAGATGCCTCATCCACTAAATCAAAAAAATCTAATTGCAACGTATCTTCATTGCTGTTTTTAGAAATATTTGATTTTACCAATACTTCTTTTTCCCTACTTCCAGACCTATATACAGTTATACCTTTACACCCTTCTTCCCAAGCAAGCATATAAGCAGTATACACATCTTCTATACTTGCATCATTAGAAAAATTGATAGTTTTAGATATACCCGAATCACAATATTTTTGGAAGGCAGCTTGCATACGCACATGAGCCTCTGGGGAAATATCCCCTGCGGTTACGTATACTTCTTTTACCCACTCTGGTACATCATCCCTATCTTTAATAGACCCACCACCAGAGATATGTTCCATTAATTCATCTGAATAAAAATTATATTCTTTCGCATCTTTCTCAAAATATTTATTTACATAGTAAAAAGTTTCCCCCTCTAAAATATTCATCTTCTTCCATGCCAATGCGAACGTCGGTTCGATACCACTAGACGTATCTGCTAGCATAGAGATCGTCCCTGTTGGAGCAACTGTGAGTCTACAAGCATTCCTTAATTTATAATCGGATTTAGCATAGTCAGAGCCACTCCATGCTGGGAATACCCCTCGCGATTTAGCTAAACGCAAAGATTCATTATCAGCAATATCTTGTACGAAGCCCATTATGTAGTTACCTATATACCTACCAATCTCCGTATCATAACCAATCCGCAGTTTAATTAGTAGATCAGCAAAACCCATTATGCCTAAGCCTATTTTTCTAGTTTCCTTAGTCATTTTTTCAATTTCAGGAGTCGCATAATAATTAGCATCAATTACATTATCCAAAAACCTAGTAGCTAACCTAGTTGTTTTGTCTAACCTAAACCAATCTATATTTGCTTTCCAATCCACTGATGGTTCTGCCGAAGTAGATAACTCAGTAGGTTTAAAGAACTTAGAAAGATTTAAAGAACCTAGATTACAGGATTCATTACCTAGTAGAGGCTGTTCTCCGCATGGGTTGGTCGCAATCATCCTTCCATACTTAGTTATAACTTTATTATCTTTATTTATTGTATCTAAGAATACCATTCCGGGTTCACCATTTTGCCACGCCCCGTATACCATCTTACTAAATACGTCTCTGGCATCCAACTCCCCCACTATTTCGTTATTTCTAGGATTTATTAGGGGGTATTTCAGTCCCGCTTGAACGGCTCTCATAAAATCGTCAGTCACACCAACAGAAATATTAAAGTTATGTATTTCCCCCTCGACCGCCTTACAATGAATAAAATCTAAAATATCAGGGTGATGGACATCCATAACAGCCATGTTAGCACCGTCCCGCTTACCACCTTGGGTAATCATGGAAGAAACACGGGATAATGTTTTCAGAACTTCAATCGGCCCGCAAGAAACCCCATGTGTAGTCTTGATCCTGTCCCCTTTAGGACGAAGTTCAGATAAAGCGAAGCCTGTACCACCACCAAATTTCTGAACCATCGCAGCATCATGAGCAGCTTTCATAATACCTTCCATACTATCCTCAAGAGGAAGTACAAAACAAGCAGATAAAGTGCCTTGTTCTGTCCCTGCATTCATTAATGTGGGGGAATTAGGGATAAATTCTAGCGCAGACATTACACTATAGAAATCATTAGCAGAAAGCTCTGCCTCTACTGGTAGTTTCCCATAATTAGTCTCAGCGGCTCCAATAGCATCAGCTACTCGTCTAAACATTCCATCTGCATTCTCTATTGGTTCATTATCCTCGTCTTTTAAATAATATCGTTTTCTAGCTACGAGTTCGGCTTGTGCTGCTAACATGACCATGTACTACCCCCTGATTTCTTACTTTCGGAATCCACAATATAAACAGAGACCCCGCTCTGGAATCCATACATTAGGGCCGCAGTTAACATCCTCACATTCAGGATTCAGCGGTCTGGGGGCATGTTCATCGCCGGGTGTATTTTTATTATACCCTAAAATTTTCTCTTGCATAGCTTGTACGGGGTTCTTTTCAGCATCATTAACAGCGGTTTCCAAATCCTGTAAAATCTCTTGTATATTCCCAACAGTTTGCACTAAATAATGTGACGATTCGAAACAAGCTTGGAGTGCCATAGCTATAGAAAAGAAAGCATCTCCATGCCCCATAGGAGTCTCAGGAGCTTTGAGTTCATTGTTTACAGATAGTATCTGAGAGGTCTGTCTTTCGTCCGCTATTAGTTTAGTATTTCCTTCATGAACATAAGTTTCAAATATCTGTGCCATAGTCATTTTACTTTTTGCTGTGAAATGCATGGGCCACCATTTTGTATCTAATCCCCTATCCTCTAGTTCACCTCTCGTATTGTCTATGTATCCTTTAGTAAGATTGAAATTTTGAGCAATCTCATTTAGAAATTCGATTTGTGCCGTGTAATCCCACCCATCTAACCATGTCTGATGTATTTGTTCTATCCTGTCACCTCTCTTTCTAAAGATAACAAGGTGTGAAGGATGTCTCTTTTTCCCGACATCGAAGCCAGCATAAATACCATCTGTCTCCTCGAACTCATGCTTATGGTTAGCTGGGTAACTCCTTAGATTGTAATCTAATACTTTAGCTATATCTTCCTCAGAGAAGTAAGATTCCTGACTCAAGAAAGGTTTTAATAAGAACTCTGATGCAAACGATTTTGGCTTTGCTTTCTGTTGTTCCAGTAACCAATCTTCGCTATATAATTCTGGCATCAATACTCTTCTCCCCGGCATAGGGTCAAACGCAGGGAGCTTCCTATATTTGAATCGTGTATCTGTTTCAAGCTTTGCCAAAATATCTCCGGGTAACATAGGAGTACCCATCACTACAACCGGTACTCCTTGATTAGGTATGAACATGGATTCAGTCATGAAGTGATCTTCAATTTTAGTAATTTGGGAGAGGTTGAGTGGGTTCTCCGGGTCTTTCAGGATGTCATCTGCTATCAAAGCCCCATTGACATGCATACCTCTTTTAAAAGAAAACAACCCACCATGCTCTATTTCTAAGGCACTACCGTTAGCATGTCTATACCTAAATGTGTAATCTGCTTTTGGGGTCTCATTCCGTATCCAGTTTGAGATACGAGGATTACGAGCTACCTCTTTATTTATTTCACTCATATGATACTTAGCCATGGTGTCACTAAAAGATAAGTACAGAACTCTCGTGTCTGTTTTTGCCCTTAGTAACAACCATATAGCGAAAGCATGTCCTAAAATAGTACTCTTGAAATGGGCACGGGGCAGTACCGCAGTATAGTTACTTCCCTCATTAATTGTAGCTTCTAATTCCTCACATAAGAACTGTACGTGCCAAGCCTTAAATAGTTCTGGACGTTCAAAACTTAAGCTCCAAATATCACGAACAAATTCCCAGAATGTACCTATAGCAACCTTGTCGCTATTTTTTATTCCTGTGGAGAGGAGTCCAAAAGCTTCTTTAAGAGTTACTACTTCGGTCGGCATTCTGTTCCTTTGTAGACACTAATATTTTTAATTTATTTGCAATTGTAGCTAATAACTCTCCATCATCAACCTCATCAACCAATACTCTCATAACCTCTTGGACGAATTGTAAGTTGATCAGTCCTTCTAATACTCGTCGTTCCCCTTGTATACCAACATCAGCAGCTTTGACAGCATCTAAAGCTCTGGTAAAGTTTAGATTACCTAGCTCATTAGAAGCTTTTTCTCTAATATCTGTATAAATTTTAAGTTGCTCATCCTGTATCTGAAATGCTTTATTAGCCTCACTCTGAACTATTTTATCATCAGTTTGCGTAGCAACTTCAGTACGTTTAGTATCCCAATCATACTTTCTAGCCCACGCATAAATCGTAGGAGGCTTTACACTAATATTATAATTGACTGTTAGATGCTCCGCAATTTCCCTAGCACTCATACTATTGGCTACATATAACTCCATACCTTTTAGACGAATTGCAACTGGTATATTCTTAGGCATCGTAACTCCTGTTAATTATCAAACTCAATATCTCTATCTCTATAGTCCATCTCTCCAATATCCGGTTGTTCAGCGGTTCCATAATGATATGCTGCATGTTCTGGGTTCTGGGAATCTATGCTCCCCCCATAAGGACTTCCATCTGATTGCAATAACTTGCTAAAATCCATATATCCTGTTTTATTGGTGGCTGCATTGAAGCAAGCTGGTACTTTAAATTTGGCTCCGTTAGAAAAGAAGTCTTGGAATTCTACACCGATCTCATCTCTAGTACATAAACCCTTCCAAACATTCTCTTTTTCGATAATAGGTTTGTAATTAGTATTCTTCCGTAATGTTCCTGTAGTTCTTTGAGTATCTTCAAATTGTTTATTGTTGATACAGGCAAAGTATTTACACCATATAACCACACCGTGTTTTTCTTTTAAATCTTCTAGGGTAGTTCCCTTAGGGAATTTATCCTCATAAACTACAGGGGCTTCTTTTTTAGACCCGCCCTTAGAAACATACATCTTAAACTTATCTGCCATCTCTTTTCCTCCATAAGGCTATACAAGCAGCGTCAGCATAATCCTGTTCAGGGAATACTTCTCCCCACTTAGAAACAGCAAACGCCATTATATCACTTTTCTTAGCATTACCTTTTCCAACGATTACTTTTTTCCATGCTCTATTATCCACAGAAGCAAATGGAGTACCCGACCTATGCAGTTGTAATTTCACTCCCGCTATCACCGACGCTATAGCTATAGTGGCCTTCGCATTTTGTATGTATATAGCGGACTCTATCGCTGCTGTGCTTATATCTATTATACCTGAATAAGCCTCAAACTTATCAAGTATCTCATAAAATCGAATTTCGTAATTCTTGTCTTTGCTTTCAAATTTCTCTGAGCCTACCAAATTCTCATCCTTATCTAAAAGAGAAAGATGTATAGCTTTAGAGGAGCAATCAAACCCTGCTATCATTCTGAATCCTTATACGCTTGCGTTCTAAGAGATACTATCCTAGAAACTGTAGCAAATGCAGAAGTATACAATTTGAGTTGTCCTAACAATCTAGTATATAGAGTTGTAATATCTATTACCTCTCGCCTCAATTTAGCCAGAGACTCTCTGGAGAGCATAATCTCCCCCCGTAGTTGCTCTTTGGTAGGCTTACGTTCACCCTTGCCAATATGTTCTTCTGCAACCTGATACATAGCTACATTATACCCCTCATCAAACTGAGCTTCCATAGCCCCTTTACGAGCTTCTATATCTGCAACATGTTGTTCTAATAAACTTTTATACCCACCATAGACGACCAGATACTCTTCTAATTTAGTTACTGATGCATGTATCACATCTGAAAATTTCAGGTCTGCATCCGGGGTATCCAATGACATTCCAAATGTAGGAATACTTAGATTTCCGATATAACTTTCTGCACCATCTGTAGCATTTGCATAACTCCAACGTTTTTTCATACTTCCACCTTCTTACAATCACACCAACGATTACCAGTACATTTCTCCGGAGCTTCGGTCATCTCCATCACACGTACACATCTTTCCACTACGCTATTCCAAAGGAGTTCATCCCGCTCCAACTTAAAGCATTTCCAGTCCTGCGTATTTTTATTCTCATATAATACGTAACCATGCTTATAGTTACCCATGTTTAGATACAATTGAAGCTGTAACAAATGCTCTGGTTTTGGCCCCCGTAACTTTTTGTACTCTTCCTGCTTGATAGTTTTTAGCTCGACTGGCACAGGATCATCTGGAAACACTATGAAGTCTATTCTACCTGATATAGGAGGATTCTCTGTTTTGATGGAAAGCTCTCTATCTACTAGAAGTTTTACATTATTTAGATATTTCTCAAATCTTTCTTCGAAGGCACCCCCGACATCAAAAATTCGTTGTATTCTAGGAGGTATATCATTCCCTAGCAGCATACCGTTATAAGCCATATACATATATCGGTCACAATTATTACCTAGAGTGGATGGGTAGAATACTCCCGCTCTTGGGGGGGAGTTCTTACGTTCTAAACCTTCCTGTATTAGAGAAGTTAATCCTAGATCAACCCTAACAGCAGGGGCTGTTATGTTATTTGATTTTGATATCTGTGTAATTCCTGACATAATCTTTCCTTTATATCTTGTAAAGTTTTCTCTCTAAAATGCCACACTTCTGCGACTCCCATATCTCTCAAATCTTTGTCCCTACGCTCATCTCTTTTAGAGAGGTGACCGAAAGGCCCATCTGCCTCCACTACCACATCAAGTTCTGTGAGAAGAAAGTCCACATCATACTGCCCGAACTTGGCTTGTGCGAGATAACGCAGCCCCGATTCTTCAATACATCTCTCTATAAGTTTTTCCTGTTTAGTCCCGTATCTGTATGGCACTAACCAACTTCTCCATACTATCAGGATTTGCTGCGGCTACTAATCTAAGATTATCGAAACCTTGTATAGTTTCGTCTCCGAAGAAATCACTCGTATACCATGCGCCACTTTTGGTTATAAGACCTAAGTTTAATGCTTCTCTCAGATAAGTTTCAGTTACGTCTATCCCACCCTCAACACGGAATGGTATCTCTACCTGCTCCCATCGCTTTCCCCCGAACTTATCTTTTTGTAAGGACGTAATAATATTGAATCCTAAGCGTTTACCCTTGTTATCTTTGATATATTCGCCTCTACGTGTCTCTAACACACCGTGGGCAAAGAACTGCTGTCCTTTTCCACCCGGCATGGTTTCTATAGCCGCTACAGGCCCCATAGACCCTCTCACTTGATTTATAACAACAAGGGCAGACCCGTTCCTCAGTAGTGGGAGAAGTCTAATCAATGCTTGGTTCCAAGACCTTGATTGCCATGCCATAGGACTATAACTAAACATATCTTTTTGTTTTAGTATTTCACTAGGGATAAGTCCTGCAACGCTGTCCAATACTACTATATCGACACCCTTCTCCATACCCGCAGCCATGGTGTTATAAGCATCTTCTGCATTCTCAGGTATCTTAAGGAGAACCTTGTTAGTGTCGAGACCGCACTGAGCCATCCACTCACTGTCCCAAGACTGCTCAGTATCTACCCATAACACTGTACCGTTTTCTTTCTGTACACTTTCACAGAGTTTGGT
>Ga0114898_1000944_pt1 | contig 19189 bp, 14 predicted proteins | sample Malvired_Geostar_FD_83496 | JGI IMG/M metagenome (GOLD analysis project Ga0114898, IMG submission 83496) | Marine viral communities from the Global Malaspina Expedition - Malaspina viral metaG DeepMed_Geostar | ecosystem: Environmental > Aquatic > Marine > Oceanic | place: Mediterranean Sea... | reverse complement strand
CAACTGGTGCAACTGGGCCAGACCGAGGCGCTCGGCGTTCTCGATGATCATCAGCGAAGCATTGGGCACGTCCACCCCGACCTCGATGACCGTCGTCGCCACCAGCAGGTCGATGGCACCTGCCTTGAACGCCGCCATCGTCGCCTGCTTCTCCGCGGGCTTCATGCGTCCATGCACCAGGCCGACGCTGAGCTCCGGAAGTTGGTTCGACAGTGATTCGAACGTGGTTTCGGCGGCCTGGGCCTCGACCTTCATCGCTGCGCCGGCCCCGGTGTCCTCGCCCGGCTCCTCGATGAGGGTACAGACCCAATAGGCCTGCCGGCCCTCGGCGCAGGCCGCCCGGATCCGCTCGACCAGTTCCGGCCGCCGCTCCGCGCTCAGTGCGACCGTCTGCACCGGCGTGCGGCCCGGCGGCAGCTCGTCGATCGCCGACACGTCGAGATCGGCATAGGCGGACATCGCCAGCGTCCTGGGGATGGGCGTCGCCGTCATGACCAGCTGGTGGGGCACGGCCGCGCTCGCACCGGCCCTGCCCTTCTCCCGCAAGGCCAGCCGCTGGTGGACGCCGAATCGATGCTGTTCGTCGATGATCGCCAGTGCCAGGTCGTGGAAGGCCACACCCTCCTGCATCAAAGCGTGGGTGCCCACCACGAGCTGCGCCTCGCCGGAGGCGACCTCGGCGAGCGCTCTGGTCCGGGCGCGGCCGGTGACCTTGCCCGCCAGCCACGCGACCCGCACTCCGAGCGGCGCCAGCCAGCCCGCAAGATTGGCAAGGTGCTGCTCGGCGAGCAGCTCGGTCGGCGCCATCAGCGCGGCCTGCTTGCCGGCGGCCACGGCCAGCATCGCGGCCAGTGCGGCGACCACGGTCTTGCCGCTCCCCACGTCGCCCTGGACCAGCCGCAACATGGGCGAAGGCCGCGCCAGGTCCACGCGGATTTCCTCGAACACCCGCTGTTGCGCCGACGTCAATGCGAACGGCAATTGCCCCAGCAACTCGTGGACCAGCCTGTCGTCGCAAAGTGGCGCGGCGGCGTGGGCCTGTTGTGCGATGCGCTGCCGTCGCAGGCTCAGGTGATGGGCCAGCAGCTCCTCCAGCGCAAGCCGGCGCTGCGCCGGATGGGTGCCGGCCAACAGGGCGGCCAGATCGGCATCCCGCGGCGGACGGTGCACGGTAAGCAGGGCCTGGCGCAGCGGGGGCAGGCCGAGCGGTTCGAGCATCGGCGCGGGTAACAGCTCGAGTGCATCGTCCGGGGGCAACCGGTCCAGGGCTTGGCCGATCATGCGGCGCAGCGTCGCGGGACCAACACCTTCGATCGCGGGGTAGACCGGATCGAGCAGGTCGCCAAGATCCTCATCCACCTCCCCCAGCATCCGGTAGCTGGGGTGGACCATCTCCAGGCCGTTCTGGCCGGGCCGTGGTGTGCCGTAACAGCGCAGCCGGGTGCCGGGCGAGAACTGGGCGGCCTGGGCGGCGCGGAAATGGAAGAACCGCAGCACGAGCGTGGCGCGGGAATCGTCTCCGATGGCGACCCGCAGGACCGGCCGGTAGCGGAAGCCACGCTCGACCGCCTCCACCCGGCCTTCGACCTGCGCCGCGACCCCGGACTGCAGCATTGCGATCGGGGTGATCCGGGTGCGGTCCTCGTATCGCCGCGGCAGTTGCAGCCACAGGTCCTGCAGGCAGGACAGGCCGCGCTCGGACAGCTTGGCCGCCACCTTCGGCCCGCAGCCGGATAGCGTGGTCAGCGGGGCGTCGCCCACCGCCGAGAGCGCGGGGGTGGGAAGCGGGCTGCGTCTAGCCAATGACCAGGATCGCGTCGACCTCGAACGCCGCACCCTTGGGAAGTGCGGACACCTCGATGGTCGAACGCGCCGGATAGGGGCTTGAGAAGTACTCGGCCATCACGCTGTTGACCGCGGCGAAATCGCCCAGGTCGGTGACGTAGAGGCCCAGCCTCGCCACCTGGTCGAGCGTGCCGCCGGCGGCCTCGCACACGGCCTTGAGGTTGTCGAAAGCGCGACGCGCCTGGGCACTGATGTCACCGGTGACCAGTTCGCCGGTTGCCGGATCGAGCGGAATCTGGCCCGACAGGAACACCGTGCCGCCCATGCGGACGGCCTGCGAGTACGGGCCGATGGCGGCGGGGGCATGCTCGGTCTGGATGGGGGTGCGGGACATGGGGATTCCGTCGTGGGAGGCCAGCCCGCATTGTAGGAGCGGCATGCACGCCGTTCCATGCCACGTGGCCGCTCAGATGCGCTGGATGCCCAGCACCACGCCGAGTTTGCGCACCTTGCGGATCACCGCCGCCAGGTGCCTGCGATCGCCAACCTCGATGCCGAAGCGCAGCACCGCCACGTTGGTGTCGCGTTCGAGGTATTCGACCTTGTCGATGTTGGACTCGGCCTCGGCGATCGCCGCCGCCACGCGCGCCAGCGCGCCCGGCCGGTTGTCCACCTCGATGCGCAACGCGGCACCGAAGTCGCCCCGAACCTTGCGGTCCCAGCCGATCGGTACCCAGCGCTCGGGCGACTTGCGGTAGTCCACCAGGTTCGGGCAATCCATGCGGTGCACCACGATGCCCTTGCCGGCGGTGTGGTAGCCCATGATCTCGTCGCCCGGCACCGGCAGGCAGCAGTGCGCGAAGCTGATGACGCCGCGCTCGCTGCCGTTGATGAGGATCTTGTCCCGGGACAGCGGCAGGCCGTCGGAACTGGCCGAGGATACCTTGGCACTCGTTCCGGACAGCACCAGGGCCACCTGTGCCGGCATGCGGTTGCCCAGGGCGATGTCGGCGAGCAGGGCCTCCAGCCGCGGATACCGGTGCTCCTGCAGGTAGCTGTCCATCCGCGGGGCCGGCACCCGCTCCAGCGAGCTGTCCCGTGCCTCCAGCGCGCGGTCCAGCATCCGGTGCCCCAGTTGCACCGCATCCTCGTGCTCGATCTGCTTGAGTTGCTGGCGGATCGCGGTCCGCGCCTTCCCGGAGACCACGAACTCGAGCCATTGCGGCTTGGGAACGGACGACTTGGCGGTGATGATCTCCACGCGTTGCCCGTTGGCCAGGCGCGTACGCAGGGGCACCAGCTTGTCGTCCACCCGCGCGGCGACCGCCTGGTTGCCGACGTCGGTATGCACCGCATAGGCGAAATCGAGTGCGGAGGCGTTGCGTGGCAGGGAAAGGATGTCCCCCTTGGGGCTGAACAGGTAGACCTCATCGGGGAACAGGTCGACCTTGACGTTCTCGAGGAACTCCAGCGACGAGCCGGTGGCGTGCTGCGATTCCACAAGTCCGGTGATCCACGAGTGCGCGCGTGTCTGGGCGCTGTTGGGCCCCTCGCCTCCGTCCTTGTAGGACCAGTGGGCGGCGATGCCGCGCTCGGCGATCAGGTCCATCTCCTCGGTGCGCAGTTGCACCTCGACGGGCGAGCCGTACGGACCGAACAGCACCGTGTGCAGCGACTGGTATCCGTTCGCCTTCGGGATTGCGATGAAATCGCGGAACCGCGCATCCAGTGGCTTGTAGGTGGCGTGCACCACGCCCAGCGCGTGGTAGCAGTCGGTGACCGAGCGCAGCACGATCCGGAAACCGAACACGTCCATCACCTGGTTGAAGCTCTTGTGCTCGGCGCGCATCTTCGAATAGATGCTCCAGGGCGACTTCACCCGGCTGATCAAGCGGTGCTGCAGCTTGTCCTTGGCCAGGCGCTGGGCCAGGTTGGCCTCGATCTGGACGAGTGCCTCGCGCCGGACCACCGGCTGGGAGCGGATGCGTTTTTCGATCACCGCGTGGCGCCAGGGGTGCAGCGCGCGGAAGCCCAGGTCCTGCAGCTCGGCCTTGACCAGGTTCATGCCGAGCCGCTGTGCGATCGGCGCGTAGATCTCCAGTGTCTCGCGGGCGATGCGCCTGCGCGACTCGGCGTTCTTTGCGCCGAGGGTGCGCATGTTGTGCAACCGGTCGGCGAGCTTGATCAGAATTACGCGCAGGTCGCGCGACATCGCCAGCAGCATCTTGCGGAAGCTTTCCGCGGCGGCCTCCTGGCGGTCGCGGAAGTGCAGCTTGTCGAGCTTGGTGACGCCATCGACCAGTTCCGCCACCGTGTCGCCAAACTCGGCGGCGATGCACTCGCGGGTGAGCGGGGTGTCCTCGATGGTGTCGTGCAGGATCGCCGCCAGCAGGGTCTCGACGTCCAGCCCCTGTTCGGCCAGCACCTGGGCCACCGCCACCGGATGGGTGATGTAGGGCTCGCCCGACTTGCGGGTCTGGCCGGCATGGGCCGCCGCGCCGATCGCCCAGGCCCGGCGAAGCAGGCCCCGCTGATCCTCGGACAGGTAGTCCGTGGCTTCCTCGAACTCGTGCATGTAGTCCGGCAGCCGCGCCATGTCGACGGCAGGCAGCACATTGCGGCTACAAACGGGGCCGGAGGTGTTCATTGGAGCAATCTACGCGTCCGCCGATGCACGGCGCAATGAGAGGCGGATGGGCGCGGCAGCGGCTGCGACGCCGCGCCACGCCTGCCGGAAACGAACGACCCCGCGCTAGGCGGGGTCGCAGGGGACGATGCAGGGCCCGGGGCCCCGCGGCGGGGCTCAGTCTTCGCCCTTGGCCAGGTCGTCGTCGGCCACCACTTCGGCGGCGGCCCATTCCAGGGCCTCGCGCTCCTTGCGCTCGCGCTCGGACTTCTCGACCTCGTCGATGTACTCGGCGTTCACCTGGCGCGCGGCGATCTCGCGCAGGGCGAGCACGGTCGGCTTGTCGTTGGCTTCGCTGTTGTCCAGCTGCGACTCGACGCCGGTGGCGAGCTGGCGGGCGCGCTTGGCGGCCATCATGACGAGTTCGAAGCGGTTATCGACCACTTCCAGGCAATCTTCTACGGTGATGCGGGCCATGGGGCTCCTGGCGGCGGTGAGCCGTCAATGGGTACACAAAGGGGACGGGAGTGTAGCCGAAGCCACGTTCAACGCGCAAGTATCGTCTTGCCAATCAAACAGTTACGCGAGCAACGCGGTGATCAGCCGGCCGTGCCGGGCCACCTGGGCCTCGCGCCGCAGCCGGCTGGCAGTGAAGACCGAGCACATCTCGTCGACGGCGACGGCGAAGTGCTCGTTGACGATGACGTAGTCGAACTCGCCGTAGTGGGACATCTCTTCGCGCGCGGCCGCCAGCCGTTGCGCCATGACGGCCTCGCTGTCCTGGCCGCGGGCGCGCATGCGCTCCTCCAGCGCCGCGCGCGACGGCGGCAGGATGAATACGCTCACCGCCCCCGGCACCTTGGACCGGACCTGGCGAGCGCCTTGCCAGTCGATCTCCAGCAACACGTCCTTGCCGGAGGCGAGCTGCGGCTCGACCGATTGCCGGGCGGTGCCCTTCAGGTCGCCGTGGACGCGGGCGTGTTCGAAGAAGTCGCCATTGTCGACCATGCCCTGGAAGGTGGCCTCGTCGACGAAGTGGTAGTGCTCCGCGTGCCTTTCACCCGGCCGCGGCGCACGCGAGGTGAACGAGATCGACAGGGCGATGTTCGGGTCGCGGGCCAGCACCGCGTTGACGATGCTGGATTTCCCGGCACCGGACGGCGCTGCGACGATGAAGAGAGTGCCTCGCATGCTCATTCGATGTTCTGGACCTGTTCTCGGACCTGGTCGATCAGCACCTTCAGCTCCACCGCGGCGGCGGAGCTGCGGGCGTCGACGGACTTCGAGCCCAGGGTATTGGCCTCGCGGTTGAACTCCTGCAGCAGGAAATCCAGTCGGCGGCCGACCGCTTCGCGCAGCTTCAGCACCCGCCGTGCTTCGTCGACATGCGCGTCGAGGCGATCCAGCTCCTCGTCCACGTCGAGCTTCTGCAGCCACATGACCAGTTCCTGCTCCAGGCGCCCGGGCTCAATGCCGCCGCCCGCCACCTGCCCGAGGTCCGACAGGCGCGCCTCGAGCTTGGTGCGCTGGCCGGTGCGGATCGCCGGCATCATCGAACGGACGTCGGCGGCGATGCGCGAGATGCCGTCGATGCGCTCGTTGATGGCCGCGGCCAGCTTGGCGCCCTCGCGCTCGCGCGATTCGATGAAGGCATCGACCACCTCGTCCAGCAGTGCCACCGCTTCGGCCTGCAGCGCGGCCGCATCCGTGGCGGGCGCCTGCAACACGCCGGGGAGCTGCAGCAGTTGCGTGAACTCGGTCTGCAGGCCCGGGAACCGTGCGGACAGGTCGATCGCCAGCTCACTCAACTCCCGCAGTCGGGTCGGGTTCGCGTGCAGGCCGCCACCGGCTTCCGGCGCGCGCAGGCGCAGGGTCAGGTCCAGCTTGCCCCGCCCGATGCGGGACGCCACCCGCTCGCGCAGTACCGGCTCCAGCGCGCGCAGGTCGTCGTGCAGGCGCATGCCGATCTCGAGGAAACGATGATTGACCGAACGCAGCTCGCAGCCGAGCGTGCCCCATTCGGTCGCGCGTTCGCCGTTGGCGAAGGCGGTCATGCTGCGGATCATGGGCAATTCCAGCGCCGGCAAAGAAGAGCCGGCCAGGGGCGGATGGTAAACTCGCCGGCCCATTTGACGGTAATTTACCCATGCCTGCCGCCGGCACGTCCGATTTTTCGCGGCCCAGCGGCCGCACGCCCGCGCAACTGCGCGAGGTCCGCATCAAGCGCAACTTCACCCGTCACGCCGAAGGATCGGTACTGATCAGCTTCGGCGATACCCGCGTGCTGTGCACCGCGAGCGTCGAGAACCGCGTGCCGGGCTTCCTGCGCGGCAAGGGCGAGGGCTGGGTGACCGCCGAGTACGGCATGCTGCCGCGCGCCACCAACACCCGCAACGACCGCGAGGCCGCGCGCGGCAAGCAGGGCGGACGCACGCTGGAGATCCAGCGCCTGATCGGCCGCTCCCTGCGCGCCTGCGTGGACCGGAAGATGCTCGGCGAGCGCACCATCACCCTCGATTGCGACGTGCTGCAGGCGGACGGCGGCACCCGCACGGCCGCGATCACCGGTGCGTACGTGGCGCTGGTCGACGCCATCAACTGGCTGGTGGCGCGCGGCGAGATCAAGCCCAAGGGCGGGCGCACCCCGGTGTTCGGCGCCGTCGCGGCAGTGTCCGTCGGCATCTATCGCGGCGTGCCGGTGCTGGACCTGGACTACGCCGAGGACAGCGACTGCGACACCGACATGAACGTGGTCATGAACGACGGCGGCGGCTTCATTGAACTGCAGGGCACGGCCGAGGGGCATGCCTTCCGCGCCGAAGAGCTGGCAGCGATGACCGCACTCGCCGAACGCGGCGTGGCCGAGCTGGTCGACATCCAGCGTGCCGCCCTGGCGGGTTGAGCGGGCCCCGATGAGCCGCACCCGCATCGTCGTCGCCAGTGGAAACGCGGGCAAGCTGGCCGAGTTCAACCGGCTGTTGGGCGATGCAGGGTTGGAATTCATCGCCCAGGGCGAACTGGGCGTAGGGGACATCGAAGAGACCGGCCTGACCTTCGTCGAAAATGCGCTGTTGAAGGCACGCCACGCCGCCACGGCCACGGGGCTGCCTGCACTCGCCGATGATTCCGGCCTCTGCGTGGACGCGCTCGATGGCGCCCCGGGCCTGTACTCGGCCCGGTACGCGGGCGAGCCATCGGATGCGCAGCGCAATATCGACAAGCTGCTCGCCGCCCTTGAAGCGGTGCCGGACCCGGCCCGCGGCGCCCATTTCCATTGCACGCTGGTCCTGCTGCGCCACCCGAGGGACCCGCGCCCGCTGATCGCCCAGGGCGAATGGCACGGCCGGGTCCTGCGGGAGCGACGCGGGGAGGGTGGTTTCGGGTACGACCCGCTGTTCCTCGATCCCGACACCGGCCTGACCGCCGCCGAACTCGATCCAGCCACCAAGAACCGGATCAGCCACCGCGGCCAAGCGCTCGCCCTGCTGCGCGAGCGCCTGTCGGCCTGATGCTCGCACCGCCGCCACTGTCGCTTTACGTGCACGTGCCGTGGTGCGTGCGCAAATGCCCCTACTGCGACTTCAACTCGCACGAACAGCGCGGCGAACCGCCGTTCGAGGCCTACGTCGACGCCCTGCTGGCCGACCTGGACTCCGACCTGCCGCTGGTCTGGGGCCGGACCGTGCAAAGCGTGTTCTTCGGCGGTGGCACGCCCAGCCTGATGCCGGCGGCCAGCCTCGAGCGTTTCCTGCAGGGCGCAAGCTCGCGGCTGCGCTTCGCCCCCGGCTGCGAGATCACCCTCGAAGCCAATCCCGGCACGGCCGAACATGGCCGGTTCGAGTCCTACCTCGCGGCCGGCATCAACCGCCTCAGCTTCGGAGTCCAGAGTTTCGACGACGGTTGCCTGCAGCGGCTCGGCCGCATCCATGACAGTGCCGAAGCCGAACGGGCGGTGAAGCTGGCGCAGGATGCGGGCTTCGACAACATCAACCTGGACCTGATGTATGCCCTGCCCGGGCAGGACCTGGCCATGGCCGCCACGGACCTTGAGCGGGCGTTCGCGCTGCAGCCGGCGCACATCAGCCACTACCAGCTGACACTGGAGCCCAATACGGTGTTCGCCGCGCGGCCGCCGGCAGGCATTCCCGGCGAGGACGCGGGCTGGGACATGCAGGAGCACTGCCAGGCGATGCTCGCCGACGCGGGCTACAGGCAATACGAGGTCAGCGCCTACGCGCGGCCCGGACGCGAGTGCGCGCACAACCTCAACTACTGGACCTACGGCGACTATCTCGGCATCGGTGCCGGCGCCCACGGCAAGATCACGATGGGCCACGACCAGAGCGTGCTGCGCCGCTGGAAGCTCAAGCACCCGGCACGGTACATGGCCGCTGCGGGCGGCGAAGCGGTGATTGGTGGAGACGAACGGGTGGAGCCGGAGCGCCGTCCGTTCGAGTTCATGCTCAACGCGCTGCGCCTGGTCGGGGGATTCACCCTTGCCTCCTTCGAGGCGCGCACCGGTATCGCGGCGGCGGACATCGAGCCGCAACTCCAGGCTGCGGTGGACAACGGGTGGCTGGTCCGGGATGCCGGGCGCGTGGTTCCCACCGAATCGGGCCGGCGTTTCACCAATGACGTCGTGAGCCTGTTCCTGGCGGACTGAGCCGCCCGCACCTCGCCGGCCGCCCTTCGCGCGCTTGCTGCGCAGGCATCGTCACAAAAGTGTACAAAGGCCTCAAGAACGCCTCGTGTCGGCCGATAGGGCCATCGAGTCGCGCGGCCATCACACCCGGATGAATAGGCTCCAACGCGGTTTCGACTTCCTGATCGGGCCCTTGCGCCCGTTGCGAACAGAGAGGCAGCCACCATCGATCCGACCGCCGCACTTCCCTCCACTGCCGCCGCCAAAGCCCTGCCACCCCGGGTCAGGCAGTTGCTCGGGCGGCTGATGACCCTGCTCACGGCCGAGTTCCGGCGGGAGCTTCCGCGCTTGCTGGTCACGCTCGAGCAGGACCTGCTGCACCAGGCGCAGTTCGCCCGCAATCCGACACTGCAGGCGGGGCACATGGAAGCGCTGCGCAAGCTGGAAAACCACCACGAGGAGTTCATCTCGATCTTCCTGCGCCGGCTGGCCGACGGCCTGTGCAACATCCGCACCCCCTCTTCCCGGCCCCGCCCGGGTGCCCCCAGCTTTTCGATGGAGGGTCTGCGGCTGGTCGACGACACGGAGATCAGCGAAGACGCGGTGTTGCGGTCGATCGCCGAACGCCACGCCGGAAGCGCCCGGCTGCCCCTGCTCCTGCTGGGACAGCGGTTTGGCGTGATGGCCGGGGCGCCGGCATTCGACGGCGAGTCCCTGCCCGTCGGTCCCTGGCGGCTGGGTCAGCTGCTCTCCGACGCCGCGACGGCGCTGGAGCTGAACCTGGACACGCGCCTGAAGCTCTACCGCCTGTTCGAAAGCCAGTTCGCGCCCGATTACGCGGCACTGGTCGAATCGATGAACGCCCTGCTGGCTGGCGCCCACGTGCTCCCCGGCCTGACCTACGTCCCCCTGCGCAAGCGCCGCCGACCGGTGGAAGCCGCCACCGCACGGCCACGGGCGGAAACCGGGGAAGACACTGGCGACGCGTCCACGGCATCCGCTCCCGCCTCGACCGCACCCTTCACCAGTTGGCCGGGAAGCCAGTCCCCCGGCGGCGGCTCGGCCGCGGACGACGTGGGAATGCTGGCCCTGCTCAAGGAGCTGCTGGCGGAGCGTCGTGCGGAGTCGGGCCGGCAGCCGGCGCCCACCGATACCGCCACGCCACGTGTCACCCTGCCATCGGGCGATGTCGATGCGGCGCTCGGCGCCATGCAGGCGCGGGTACGCGAGAAGGCGACGCCACCACGCCTGCCGGAGATCCGCCAGGCACTGCTGGTGCAGGCGAGGCTGCAGTCCGGGCAGGCGACCACGCTGTCACCGGAGGACGAAGACACCTTCGAGCTGCTGGGGCTGTTGCACAGCGGCATGCGCCAGGAGCTTGGGGACCAGGGGCCTGCGACCGAGCTGGTCGACCGCCTGCAGGTGCCGGTGTTGCGGGCTGCGTTGCAGGACCAGACCTTCTTCGTCCGCCAGCAGCATCCGGCGCGCCAGTTGCTCAGCGCAGTGGCCGAGGCCGGCAGCAACTGGGCCACCGGCGAGGATTCCGATCCGCAACTGACCGCCCAGCTCAAGGATACGGTCGAAGAGGTCGTCAGCCATTACGACGGCGATGCCAGGGTGTTCGAGACCGCCCACCACAAGCTGCAGCAACACCTGCAGCGGATGGCGCGCCGTGCGGAAGTCAGTGAGCGCCGCCAGGTCGAGGGCGCGCGCGGTCGCGAGAAGCTGGAACTGGCGCGTCAGGCGGCAGTGGAAGCGGTGGACGTCGCGACCGGGGACGCGAGCGTGCCGCGGTTCATCCGCACCCTGCTCGAACAACCGTGGACGGATGCACTGACGCTGGTCCTGCTCCGCCACGGCAACGAGTCGCCGGAATGGAACGCGCACGTCGAGGCCACCCACCACATCGTCCAGTCGGCGGTCCACGGCGCACCCGCGCCGGACGGGCTGCGGGCACGGATCCGGCAGGCGCTGGGGCCGGTGGGCTACAGCGGAGAGGATGCCGAAGCGGTGGTGCGCGCATTGACCGGCGGCATCGACGAAAGCGACGACCCCGCCTCCCGCACCGAGCTGGCGATGAAGCTCAAGGGCCGGGCGCGACTGGGTGCCGCGCCGGCCGCGGCTTCCGGCGAGGCACCGGTTGCGCCGCGTTCGCCCAAGGAGCAGGAGTGCTACCAGCACCTGTGCACGCTGCCGTTCGGCACCTGGTTCGAATTCGACCAGCCCGACGGCACGATCCTCCGCCAACGCCTGGCCTGGTTCAGTCCCCGCACCGGGCACGCGCTGTTCGTGAACCAGCGCGGGCAGCGTGTCGAAGAGGGCCATGGCCGCCATGACCTCGACCAGGTGGCCCGGCAGGTGTCGGCGGGCCGTGCACGGGTCGTGACCACCGATCGCGCAGGCCTGGTCGACCGAGCGTGGCAGTCGGCGCTGTCCTCCCTGCGCAACCTTTCCGGCCGCAAGGGCCGTCCGGGGGGCCAAGCATGAAATACGACGAATACCGGCACGCCCGGCGTTACGACGTCCCCGATACGGTCAAGGTGGTGGACACCATGACCGAAGAGGTGGTCGGGCAACTGGGCAATGTCTCCGAAACCGGAATGCTGCTGATGGCGAACAGGCCGCTGGTGGACGATGCGCTCTACCAGTTCCGGCTGGAGGTGGGCGATGGTTTCGACCATGAGCAGCCGATCGAGGTGGGCGCCCACCTGCTCTGGCAGGAATCGGCCGGCGCCTCTGGCCAGTGGTGGGCGGGATTCCGCTTTATCAAGGTACTGGACGGGCATGCGCAGCCACTGCGGCACTGGCTCGATACCCTGGTACCGGCTGCACAGTAAGCACGGCGCTCCCCGGGATCCCGGCAGTCAGCGGCGCTCCCGGAGGAACGGCACCGGCTCCGGGCGGTGCAGGAAGAACCCCTGCGCATAGTCCACGCCGATCTCGACCAGCGCCTGGCGGATCTCCTCGCTCGATACCCACTCGGCGACCACCTGGAGTCCCCGCTGATGCCCGATGTCGGCGACGGCGCGCACGATGGCCAGGCTCATGGGGTCGCCCAGCATGTCGTGGATGAAGCTGCCATCGATCTTGATGATGTCGACCTGGAGGTTCTTCAGGTACCCGAACGATGACATGCCCGCGCCGAAGTCGTCGAGGGCCAGCCTGCAGCCCGCTTCCCGCAGGCGGCCGATGAAGCTGCGGACCTGCGAGAAGTTGCGCACCGCCACGGTCTCGGTGATCTCGAAGCACACCCGGCGCGGATCGACCCGGTGTTCCGCCAGCAGCTCCAAGATCCGGTCCGCCAGGGAGGCATCCTCGATGCTGGCGCCGGAGAGGTTGATGGTCGCCAGCGGCAATGCGGCGCCGCTCGGGTGGAGGTTGTCGAAGTTCGACAATGCCGTTTCGATGACCCAGCGATCGATCATCGGCATCAACCCGTAGCGCTCCGCCGCCGGCATGAAGGCACCCGGCAGGACCAGGTGCCCGTCTTCGTCGCGCAGGCGGAGCAGCAGCTCGACATAGGGCGCCTGGCCCGGCTTCCCGGTGAGTGGCCAGACCTCCTGGTACTCCAGCAGTAGCCGCTGCTCGGCGACCGCCGACTTCAGCCGGTTCGCCCATTCCATCTCGCTGTAGCGGCGGGCGGTCTGGTCGTCGCTCGCGGAATAGAAGTGGATCCGGTTCCGCCCCCCCTCCTTGGCCATGTAGCACGCGGTGTCGGCGTGCGCGAGCAGGTCCCGGAAGGTGGTGTCGGACCCGTCCAGCATGACGCCGCCGATGCTGGCGCTGACGACATAGCTGCGCTCGCCCCACACGAACACGTAGCCATCGATATACGCGCGCAGGCGCTCGGCCAGGCGCCGCGCGGCATCCTCTCCACCGGTATCGAGCGCGAGGATGCCGAATTCGTCTCCACCCAGCCGCGCCAGCAGCACCTCCTGCTCGTTGACCTGTTCGCGCAGGATGCCCGCCAGCTGGACCAGCAACTGGTCGCCGGCGATGTGCCCGGAGGTATCGTTGACCAGTTTGAACTGGTCCATATCGAGATACAGCAAGGCGGCGCCGCGGGCGCCCTCCCCGCTCGCCAGCACCTGCTTGACCCGGCGTTCGAACTCGTGCCTGTTCAGCAGCTCGGTGAGTGCATCGTGACTGGCCTGGTACCCCAGCATCTCGGTGAGCTGGCGCTGTTCGGAAATGTCGGTGGCAACCATCAACAGCATGGGCTGGCCTTCCACCACCACCCTGGCGACGGAGGCGTTGGACCAGAACCGCTCCCCCCCGGCACCGTGCAGCCGTGCCTCCACGGTGGTGGATTGCAGGCCGGGGGCGCGCAGGCGCCTCCCGATGGCAGCATCGTCGAACAGCGCGTAGAGGTCCCCCTCGCGGCTGTCCTCGCCGAGCTTCAACCGTGCCGCCTGGTTGGCGTAGGTGATCGCGCCATCGCCATCCCGCGCCAACAGGACCAGCGCGGGAAGGAGCTCGTTGAGCGCGCGGAACCGTTCCTCACTCTCCCGATACGAGCGGCTCATCCGTACTGCGATCTCCAGGGCGCGTCGCCGCGACGTCAGCACCGACCACACCAGCAATGCCAACAGGACGCTGGCCACCAGCCCCGGCCAGAGGCTGGAGTCCGACCAGCCCGGCGCCATCGCCGCACCCGTCGGCTGCAGCGATACCCGCCACGTCCGGCCACCATGGGTGACGTCGCGCGAGATGCCCGTCTGCATCCCCGCGGGCACGCTGCCGGCGTGCGTGTCGTACAGGACGAAGCTCCCGCCCGCGGTGACGTCGGTGACGCTGACGCGCATTTCCGGATGGGCATCCGTGGGCAACACCCCGGCGATCATCGGAGCCGGCCGGAACGAGATCGCCAGAGATCCCGCCATGCGCGCCCGGCGCTCCTCCACCGTCCGCGGCGGCGGGCCCGACGTATAGATCGGAAGCCTCAGTGCGACCCCATCGCTGCGACCGCTCGCGCCGGGCCCCTGCACCAGAGCGAAGGGCGGCGACAGGACCGCGCTGTCGGTGTCGCGCGAAGCCAGCAGGGCCTGCAGGTTCTCCGGTTGCGCCGCCACATCCAGGCCGAACAGCATCGCATTGCCTTCGACCGGCTGCACCAGTGTCGTGCGCCACTCGTTGACGCCGGCGGCCGGTCGGCGCTCGGCATAGGCGAGGGCCTGCAGGCTGGAGAACCGGTCCCTAGGCCTCAGGCTCGCATATACGATCGCGAATTCCCCTGCATCGACCTCTTCGGAGGCGAGGAAAGTCGCCTGGACCGAGCGGGCCAGCAGTTCCGCCATCTCCAGCTGGTCGGCAATCGCCTTGGCGGTCGCGGACCCCAGGGCCTCGAGGTTCTGCCGGGCGACCTGCTCGGCATTGCGCTGTTGCAGGCCAGCAAAAAGGAACGATGCCAGGATCGCGCACAACAGCGCAGCCAGTGCCCAGACCCACGGCCGGACCCCAAGGGGCGAGACGTCGACCTCTGGCCGACCCGGCTGCGGTGCTTGCGAGAATCCGTCAGAATCCATTGACGCCCCCAGTAGAGGTCCCGATGGCAGGCCCCGATATCTCCATCCTATATCCCCGACACGTGGACGAGTTGCAACGGCGCGCGACGCAGGCGCTCGAGCGCGGCGGTTTCGACCACCTTGTCATTCCCAGCGGCAACGTGCACTACCAGGTCTTCGACGACCGCGATTATCCCTACGCCGTCAACCCGCAGTTCAAGGCGTGGGTGCCGCTGACGCGCAATCCCGGCAGTTGGGTGGTCCATACCCCCGGCGAGAAGCCGAAGCTGATCTACCTGCAGCCGTTCGATTACTGGCACGTGGTGCCGCAGGCGCCGGCCGGCTATTGGGTGGATGCGTTCGACGTGGTGGTGATCCGTACCGCCGGGGAAGCCCGGCAGCATCTCCCGGCCCGTCCCGAACGCTGCGCCATCGTCGGCGAAAGCCATGGCGCGCTGGAGGGTTACACGCCGAACAACCCCGATGCCGTCATCGACTACCTGGATCACCAGCGCACCATCAAGACGCCATACGAGATCGAGATGATGCGTCGGGCCACCGATCGCGGCGTGCGCGCCCACCGGGCGGCGGAGCGTGCGTTCCGTGCCGGCGCCAGCGAATTCGGCATCCACCTGGCCTACTGCCAGGCGGCGCGGCAGGACGCCAACGAGCTGCCCTACGGCAACATCGTCGCGCTCAACGAGCACGGCGCGGTGCTGCACTACACCGAACGCGACCGGGTGCCACCGGCGGAAGCGCGCAGCTTCCTGATCGATGCCGGTGCCAGCCATGCAGGCTACGCGTGCGACATCACCCGCACCTACGCGAGCGACCGCGACAGCGAGTTCCAGTCGATGGTCAATGCGGTGGAGGCGGCGGAGCAGCGGCTGTGCGACAAGGTCCGCGCAGGCGTCGACTACCGGCAGATCCACCTGGACGCCCACCTGGAGATGGCCACCATCCTCCGTGATTCCGGCGTGCTCGACATGTCGCCCGAGTCGGCGCTGGAGACAGGCGTCAGCGCGAAGTTCTTCCCGCACGGCATCGGCCATTACATCGGCCTGCAGGTCCACGATGTCGGCGGGTTCCTGGAGTCCGACCGGGGCGGGAGGATCGAGCCCCCGGACGGCCATCCGTACCTGCGCCTGACCCGGGTGCTCGAACCCGGTGCGGTGGTGACGATCGAGCCCGGGATCTATTTCGCCGACCTGCTGATGGAAGAGCTGCGCAGCGGGGAGCACGCCGGGGCGGTCAACTGGGACAAGGTGGACGCACTGCGGCCCTATGGCGGCATCCGGGTCGAGGATGACGTGGTGTGCACCGATGGGGATCCGATCAACCTCACCCGGGACGGCTTCGCCAGCCTGGACTAGTTGCCGGCACGCAATGGGCCCCGCGCGCGGTGACGCGTGTGCGGGGCCCGCTTGGGCCGACGGCGCAGCGAACCTCGCCTACCGGCCGCTGCGCACCCGCTCCATGTGGTCCTCGATTTCGTCGGCGCTACGGGCCAGCTTGTCGGTCAACACCTTGTGGCCGTCGCGGGTCACCAGTACGTCGTCTTCGGTGCGGATCCCGATACCCCGCCATTTCGCCGCGACCGTGGTGTCATCCGGCCGTATGTACAGCCCCGGTTCGATGGTGAACACCATGCCGGGCTCCAGCAGGCGTGACTCACCATCGATCCGGTAGTCGCCGACATCGTGCACGTCGACCCCGATCCAGTGGCCGGTCTTGTGCGGATAGAAGCGCCGGTACGTGCCTTCGGTGATGTGTTTCGACGCCTTGCCCTTCAGAAGCCCCAGTTGCAGCAGCCCCTCGGTCAACACTTCCACCGCGGCAAGGTGGCCGGCCTCGTAGGGAACGCCCGGCCGGGCCTGTTCCAGTGCCGCGGCGTGCGCGCGTCCGACAAGGTCGTGCAGGATCCGCTGCTCCTTTCCAAACCGCCCGTTGGCCGGAAAGGTCCGGGTGATGTCGGCGGCGTAACCGCGATACTCGGCGCCGGCGTCCACCAGCACCAGGTCGCCGTCGCGCACCGGGCCATTGTTGGCCACGTAATGCAGCACGCAGGCGTTCGCGCCCGAACCGACGATGCTGCCGTAGGCCGGCACCGCATCGCTGGCACGGAACACCCGCTCCAGGTCCGCCTGCAGCTCGTACTCCTGCATGCCGGGACGCACGGAGGCCATGGCGGCCTGGTGAGCGGCCACCGTGATGTCGGCGGCGCGCTGCATCATCCGCAGCTCGTCGCGGTCCTTGAACAGGCGCAACTCGTCGAGCAGGTGGCCGAGCTCCAGGAACTCGTGCGGGGGCTTGTTGCCCATCTTCATCATGGCGCGCACGCGATTGACCCAGCCGATCAGCTTGAGGTCGAACTCGGCATCGCGGCCGAAGTGGTAGTACACCCGCGACCGCCCTTCAAGCAGCCCCGGCAGGATGTCGTCCAGGTCGGTGATCGGATAGGCGTCGTCCAGGCCGAACGCCTCCACCGCACCCTCGGGGCCGAACCGGGGCCCGTCCCAGCCTTCGCGGTCGCGATCACGCTCGCGGCAGAACAGCAGCGTCTCGCCATGCGCGCGTCCCGGCACGAGCACCAGCACGGCCTCCGGTTCGGGGAAGCCGGTGAGGTAGAGCAGGTCGGAATCCTGCCGGTACGGGTAGTGGGTATCGCGGTTGCGGATCCGTTCCAGCGCCGCAGGCAGCACCAGGATCGCATCCTCGCCGGCCATCTTCATCAACTGCCGGCGACGACGCGCATAGGCCTTGGCCGGCATCTCCAGCGGACGCGCCACGTCAGTTCAGCCTCTGCCGGTGGCGGGCGGCCAGTACGCAGTCACCATGCAGCAACAGCACCGCCACGCGCACGAACTCCTCGATCTCGACCAAAGCTTCTTCATCCTCCTCGTCGCCTTCTTCCTGCGGCTGGGCGGCAGCAAGCCGGGCGATGTCCTCCAGCGCTTCGCTGCCCTCGTCCGACAACTTCGCCCTGTCGCCGGCGGCCAGGCCGAATCCGCCCAGGAACCCCCTGCACCAATCGAACAGGGCACCACTTCGGACCTCGATGGCGGCGTCCGTATCCGGCAGCAGCAGGGCGAAATCGAAGCTGCGATCCTCCAGTTGCGACTCGCTGGTCCTGCGCAGCGCCTCGAGGGCGCCACCGCTGGCCACGCCCGCCAATTGGTCGTCGACCAATACCTTCGACAGCCAGGCATCCGAAGACTCACCGCCACCGGCGAGCCAGCCGCAGAGAGCGCCATGCAACTCCGGGGCCGGGGTGGCGAGCCCGAGCTCGCGTATCTCCTTCTCGACATCGGGCAGGCTTGGCAGGTTGGAGGGGTTCTGCGACACGTCGGCTACCGTTGGATCGGGGCCCTGCAGTCTAGCAATGGTGCCGCTGCGCCCGGCGCGCTTGTTGCGGCGCCTTCACCCTGCCTACACTGCGCGCTGCCACGCCCGGAACTGCGATGACGTGCGTTCCCACTGCCCGTTCCTGAAGCCCAAGGCACGCGCGCTCGCGCTGGTGGCCACGGCAATGCTGTGGTTGGCGGCGCCGGTTACCGCAATCGCCGAGGTGCGCGATTACTACTTCGCGCCGATCGGGAGCGAACGGGGCCTTGCCCAGAATTCCGTCACCGCGATGGTGCAGGACCGGCGCGGCTTCGTATGGATCGCCACCCAGGGAGGCCTGCACCGCTACGACGGACAGCGCTACCTGCCACACCGGCACGACCCGCGGGATCCGTCCAGCCTGCCGGACAATGTCGTGACGGCCCTGGCACTGGAAGGCGACGACGCGCTGTGGATCGGGACGCACTCGCGGTTCGTGTCGCGGTTGGACCTCGACACCGGCCGGATCGAACGTTTCATGCCCCCCGATGCCGGAAGCGGCGATCCCGGCCGCCAGGTGATGTCGCTGCTGCCGCGCAACGGACGCGTTTGGGTCGGCAGCATGGAGGGCCTGGACCTGTTCGACCCGGCAACGGGACGGCGCGAGCGGGTACTCGAGCTGGACAGCCGGCGAATGAGCTCGCCTTTCCAGCAGTTGCTGGCCGACGCCGACGGCACGATCTGGTTCGCATCCGCGGCAGGGCTGTTCCGCGTTGACGGCAGCCGCGCACGCCTGGTGGGGGGACCGGCCGTCACCCAGTCGTTGCTGGTCGACCGCGACGGCGCCCTGTGGGTGGGCCGTCGCGACGGCCTGTTCCGGCTCGACGGCGACGGCCAGCCGCTCAAGCAGTGGCCACTGGATGCCGGGGGCGGTCGAGCCGGTGGATCCGACGTGCGCCAACTGGTGCAGGCGCCGGACGGCAGCCTCTGGTTGTCGACCTATGGCAGCGGCCTGGTGCGTTTCGACCCCACCGTCGGAAGCGCCACGCGCATCCGCGACAACCCGGCCGTGCCCGCTTCACTGCCGGAGGATCACATCAGCAGCCTGATGCTGGACGCCGGCGGCATCCTCTGGGTCGGAGGTCAGTATCGCGGGGTATCGGTGGTCGACCCGTCGGGCACGCCCTTCCGCTACGTGCTCGACCTGGCCCGCGGGCAGCAGGCACACCATGCGGCCGGCAACAGTTTGAGGGCGATCCACGAAGGTGTGGACGGCGCGCTATGGCTCGGCACCGACGACGCCCGCCT
>Ga0114898_1000942_pt1 | contig 19197 bp, 16 predicted proteins | sample Malvired_Geostar_FD_83496 | JGI IMG/M metagenome (GOLD analysis project Ga0114898, IMG submission 83496) | Marine viral communities from the Global Malaspina Expedition - Malaspina viral metaG DeepMed_Geostar | ecosystem: Environmental > Aquatic > Marine > Oceanic | place: Mediterranean Sea... | reverse complement strand
GTCGTTGCCGCTGCCGCCGGTGATGGTGTCGTTGCCGATATTGCCCGAAAGGATGTCATTGCCGCCGTTGCCGGTCCGACGGATCGGCTCCGGGCCGTCATGGATGGTGACGATATCGGGGTCCGGCACGGGGGCAGGAGGCGGCGTGGGAACGCCCCGGAACGTCAGTACCACATCGTTGTCATCGCCACCGGCATAGCTGATCTCGAAGATGTAGCCGCCCGAGCTGAGGGTGTCTCCCTCCGCCAGCCCGTTGAAAGTGCCGGTGATGGCATCCGTATCGTCATTGGCGATGATGATAAGGCTGTTACCGAGGCTGAAACTGCCGCCGATATCCAGCGCCAGCGTGGCGCCGCCGAGATCGACCGTGCCGGTGACATCGATCTGGTCATACTGGGTGCCGGCGGTGGTGCCATCCAGCTCGAAGCTGGCGGTGCCGCCCGCATTCAGCGCCAGGTTGCCGGTCTTCAGAATGCCGGGGCTGCTGCCCGCCGCGATGGTGCCGCCGCTCTGTACGGTGACAGCGCCCACCGTGCCGGTGCCGCCCAGCGTACCGCCCGACGCCACGGTAACCGTGGAGGCGGCGGCCAGCGATCCCGTTACCGCCAGCGTGCTGGCCGAGATCATCGTCGTGCCGGTATAGCTGTTGGCGCCGCTCAGCGTCAGCGTGCCCGTGCCGGTCTTGGCGATGCCGCCGCTGCCCGAAATAACGCCGCTGAAGCTGGTGGCGCCGGTCCCGCCGGTGGTCAGGCTTCCCGCCCCCAGCGACACGTTGCCCGCGCCCGAAAGGGTGCCGATGGTTTCCGTTGTGCCGTCCAGGTCCAGCACCGCGCCAGTGGCGACTGTGACCGCGCCGCCATTGGCCAGGGCGGTGCCGCCCGACAGCTTCAGTGTGCCGGCCGACACCGTGGTTCCGCCGGTATAGGTATTGGCGCCACTCAGCGTCAGGACGCCCGCCCCGGTCTTCTCCAGCGCACCGGTGCCGGTAATGACATTGGCCAGAGTGATCGTGATGGCGCTCGACAGTTCCAGCGCACCGGCAAGGCCGATGTTGCCGGTGATGGTGGAGCCGGTCTCCAGCGTCAACGTATTGGTGCCGCCGGTGAAGTCGATGGCATTGGCGCGCGTCGCGCCGTCCCCGCCCAGCCCGCCGGCAATGGTGCCGCTGTTGGTGATGGTCAGGCCGCTGCCGGTGATGCCGACCCCGCCCGCGCCATGGGCGCCGGCCTTGCCGAGCAGTGCAGAATGACCGAGACCGCCATCAACGGGACCAGCGCCCCCCGCGCCGCCGACGCCGCCTTCGATCGTGCCGGAATTGGTGATGGTGGCCGAGGCGCCGGTCCCGAGGCTGATGCCGGCACCGCCGGTACCGCCATTACCACCATCGCCGCTGCGGAACAGGGTGCCGCCGCCGGCGCCGCCGACACCGCCGCGAAGCGTGCCGGCAATCTCGAAAACGCCCGAGCCCGCAGCGGCGATGGCAGCGCCCGAAGCACCGGTGCCGCCAAGGCCGCCATCCTCGAACAAGGGCGCGATAACCCGGGGGAACGGCCCCGCAAAGCCCAGGTCCGCCATCGGGGTGCCAACATTGTTCGCCAAGGTGATGGTTTCGATGACCGTCGTGCCCTGGCTGATGGTCAGCGTGTCGTTGGTGCCGGTGGTGGTGGCGCTGACCGAGATGGTCGGGATATGGGCCGCAATCGCGGCGGCAAGGGACGCAAGAGTTTCGCCATCCAAACTGAGCGGATTGGCGGCGTGGAAAAGGCCAAGTCTCACGAGCATTTGGTCGGTGGGGGCAAAGCCCTGACCGCCCAGATCCAGGTTACCATTGATGCCCTGCGTGGTGCTGGTGACGCTCTGCGCATCCCCGGCAACCAGCGCGCGCCCCGTCCCCCCGGTGCCGCCGGTGACGGTACTGCCCGTGCCGATGGCGAGCGTCGCACCGGCCCCGGCAAGCGTCGCCGATGCGGTGCCCACGCTGCCAGTATCGCCAATGGTGCCGGTATATCCGGTCGCCGCAGCCCCCACACCGCCGGTAATGCTGCCGGCCGTGCCGCCATCGCCGATGCGCAGCGCCCCGCCCGACAGCGTGAAGCCGGCGGCATCGACGGTCATGGTTGTGGTGACGGCCTGCAAATCGTCCGTCGCCAGCGAGATATTGGCGGTGAAAGTGATGCTGTCGCCATTCTGCTGGGCGGCCAGTGCCGTTCGCAGCTCTGCCTCGGTCGCGACGTTATAGGTGGCCATGGCCCGCAGTTCCTCTCAACGGTACAGGGACAGGCCGCCGGTCCGATTGACCGCAGTTCAGTCCTGAGAGCCGACTTGTGAGGTATTCACGGGATAAAGGAAGGCCATTTCCAAAAAAGACGAAAATTCCAATTATTCAACTTAATCTTATGTATATTTTCCAGACCATTTATTCTTCCTGATTATATTTTTAATAATCCGGAAGCCGTTCAGTTTTCATACTCTTTTTGCAATTCTCCGTTTTTCTACGGAAGAAATCCGGCGCGTTGTTCCGTGATCGCTTTATAGGCGGCAATCTGCAATTTCCAATGATTGGAAATTGGAAATCGCCGAATCGCCCCCCTGCCTCCGGGGCCCTGCCTCTGGGGCCCCGCCTCTGACGGCTATGCATTTCAAACCACCCAAAGCTAGGATTGCCACTTATTCGCACTCGCGGTATGGTTTGCGACCTATCGGAGGGCGAGTTTGGAGACGCGGAACATGGCAGGCGAGACGGGCAGTCGCTGGTTAACGGCGCGGCAGGCACGATGGCTGCTGGGCGGGCCAATGGCCGTGCTGATCGCCATATTGGCGATGGGGGCGATGCCGTTATGGTTCCCGGCCGGCGCCGCCGGTGTCGATCATCTGATCTTCCCGCTGATCCTGTTTCCAGCATTGTGGGCCGCCCCCTTCTTCTACGCCATCCTGGCGGAGAATCTGCGCCGCGCCGCGCTGGTCCTGACCGGCCTGGCCTTCGTCAACGCGGCTGGTATCGCCGTGCTCTGGACCATTTCCTGAAAGACCGGATGCGATGATCGAACTCTCCCAGGCGCGCAGCAAAAGACTGCTGGCGGTGCATGGCTGGGCCGGCACGGTGCTGGGCCTGGCGCTCTATGTCGTTATCCTGACCGGTGCCGTGGTGGTGTTCGCGCATGAGATCGGCACCTGGTCGGTCAGCGGCAGCCGGGCGCAGCAGCCGCTCGCGGCGCCGATGGATGCGAAAATCCGCGAACTGGCCGGACAGGTCGATCCGGAATATCTGGACGACATCAACCTGTTCCACAATCCGGCGGGCCATATCAGCGCCTTCTTCCACACGCATGGCGTGAAGGAGGACGGCCATCCGATGGAAAAGGGCGTGCGCTTCACCTTCGATCCGGTGACCGGGGAGACCCTGACGCGCCAGGAAGGTTATGCCGACGAATTCGACGATCCGGTCAGCGCGCTGGAGCATTTCCTGGTCGAACTGCATGTGAACCTGCACGCGCCCAACCCGGTGGGGCTCTACCTTACCGGCATACTGGGCTTCGCCATGCTGGCGGCGGCGGTGTCTGGCTTCCTGCTGCACCGGCATCTCATCAAGGATCTGTTCGTCGCACCGCGCCTGTCGAGCCGGCTGCTGAACGCCCGCGACCGCCATATCCTGGCGGGCAGCTGGGGCCTGCCCTTCGCCTTCGTGCTGGCCTTCACCGGCGCGTTCCTCAGCTTCGCCGGCTCCATCGGGCTGATGACGATCAGCATGGTGGCCTTCGGCGGCGACCAGGAAAAACTCGTCGAAACCATCATCGGCACCCCCGAGGGGGAGGATGCCACCCCGGCCCCGCTGGCCGATCTGGACGCGATGCTGCGGCAGTCCGCGGACAAGGCGCACTCCGCACCGGCCTTCGTCTCGATCATGCATTATGGCCGCGCCGATGCGCGGGTCTTCGCCTTCCATCTTGCCGGTGAAGGCGAGTTGCAGAGCCAGCAGCATGTCTTCAAGGGCAGCGACGGTTCCTATCTCGGGCCGAAGCCGACCATCGGCACCACACCCTCGGCCGGCGATACCGCCTTCACCCTGGTCAGCGTGCTGCATTTCGGCACTTTCGCCGGCCTGCTGTCGCGGGTGATCTGGTTCGCGCTGGGTCTGGCCATGTGCTACGTCACGCTGACCGGCCTGCAGCTCTGGCTGCGCCGGCGCGCGGAAAGCCCGCTGTGGCGTCGGCTCGGGCGGTCCGTGCCGATCGTCGGCTATGGCCTGCCCATTGCGCTGGCGGCCAGCGGCATCGGCTACCTGCTGGCGCTGCCCGCCGGGACCGTGCTGTTCTGGACGCCCGCCAGCTTCCTGATCGGCTCTGGCCTCGCCATCGTCATCGGCTGCATCCTGCGCGACGAGGTGCTTCTGTACCGGCTTTACCGGGGGCTGCTGGGCGCCGTGCTGATCGCCCTGCCGGTGTTGCGCTGGCTGATCGACGGCACCGGCTGGGGCCCGCTAATGGCCAGCGGTAACGACATGGTGGTGCTGCTCGACCTGGCCCTTGCGGCCGGCGGGATCGGCTATCTCTACGCTGCCTTTTCCCGCCGCCCGGAAGCCCGCTGGAGCGGCGCCAAGCGCCCGGTGGCCGCCGAATGACGACCGTGACAGTGACCCTGGCGGCGATCCTGCTCTCGCTCGCCGGCATCATCGTGCTGACCGCGACCGACCCGAAGCGCCGCCGCGTGTCCGGCCTGCCGGAAGCCAGGCGGCGCCCCGCCGCGCTGGCCAGTGTGCTGATCTTCGCACCCGGCATCGCCCTGCTGATCGCCGGCCAGTCCGCCGCCTTCGTTATGTGGCTGGCCGCGGTTCCGCTGGCGGGATGGCTGCTGGCGGCCCTCCCGCCCCGGCATGGTGACGCGCGCAGGCAGCAGGCCGAGAAGCTTTAACCTGCCGGCGAGCCATCCTTGAACAGGTAGGGGCCGTCGAACGCCCCGATATAGCTCTGATGGGTGACCAGGCCGGCCGGAGTCCAGCTGTGCAGATGAATCGCCGGCGGCTCCATCATGAAGGCCGACGGGCCGCCGGGCCGCAGATCCAGCGCCACCTGATGCGCCGGGCTGGGCGCCACGCTGACCGGCGTGCCATGCCAGACCGCCTGGATCGGCCGGTGCAGATGGCCGCAAATCACGCGCTGCACCTGCCTGTGCCGGCTGAGGATGCCGCCCAGCGCCTCCGCGCCCTGCAGCAGGCCGATCTTGTCCATATGGGCGATGCCCGTCGGGAAAGGCGGGTGATGCAGCATGACCAGCGTCGGGCGCTCCGGCTGTTCGGCCAGCCGGTCGGAAAGCCAGCCCAGCCGGCCTTCGCACAGCTCGCCATGGCCGCGACCCGGCGTCACCGTGTCCAGCGCCAGCAGGCGCAGCGGGTATTCCTCGATGGCGAACTGGATCCACTCCCCGCCCTGAGCCAAATAAGGATGATCGGGGAAGCCGGCGCGCAGCGCGCCGCGCGCGTCATGATTGCCCGGCATCAGATAGACCGGCATGGCGAGCGGCGCCAGGATGTCGCGCAGAATGGCATATTCGCCGGCACTGCCCTCATCCACCAGATCGCCGGTCATGACGACGATGTCGGGGCGCGGATCGAGCGCATTCACATGCGCCACCGCGCGTTCCAGATAGGCGGCGGTATCGACCCGGTTATAGGCCGGCTTGCGCTCGCGGGTGATGTGGGTGTCGGTGATCTGGGCAATCAGCATGATTCGGTCCTGGCTGGCAATTTAACTGGAAAGCTGGATCAGGGCGTCGGCATCGAAGGTCAGGCGTACCGTATCGCCGGATGCGATCTCGATGCGGTTGGGCACATCGGCAATCAGCGGTTCCGGCGCGATGCCCCCGACAATAAGCCGCTGGCGGTCGCCAAGGAAGAAGGCGGAGATCACCGTGCCGGTCAGGGCAGGCATGCCCTCTTCCGCCGGCCGGAGCGATTCCGGACGCAGCGCCGCCTCGACAGGCCCGTCCGGACCGGCCCAGGGCAGGCTGCCGCCGGGCAGTTCCAGCACGCCGTTGCGCACAATGCCGGACAGCCGGTTCATGGAGCCGATGAAATCAGCGACGAAGCGATCAGCCGGCTTCAGGTAGATGTCGCGCGGCCGGCCGATCTGCGCCACCTTGCCCTTGCTCATGACGACGATGCGGTCGCCAAGCGCCATCGCCTCGGCCTGGTCGTGCGTCACATAGATCGCGGTGATGCCGAGACGCCGCAGCAGCCGGTCGATCTCCAGCCGCAGATCCTCGCGCAGCTTGGCATCCAGCGCCGTCAGCGGCTCGTCCAGCAGCAGCACGCGCGGTTCCACGGCCAGCGCCCGGGCCAGCGCCACGCGCTGCCGCTGGCCGCCGGACAGCTGGTCGATGGACCGGTCGGCCAGTTCCGTGATGCGCATCATCTCCAGCATCTCGGCGACGCGGCGGCGGCGTTGGGATTCCGGCAAGCGCCTGATCTTCAGCCCATAGGCGATGTTGCCGGCCACACTCATATTCGGGAACAGCGCGTAGGACTGGAACACCATGCCGACATTGCGCCTCTCGATGGGCAGGGCGGTGACATCCTCATCGTCGAACAGGATGCGCCCGCCCGCATCCGGCATTTCCAGCCCGGCGATCAGCCGCAGCGTCGTCGTCTTGCCGCAGCCGGACGGGCCGAGGAACACCAGGGTCTCGCCGGCATTCACCTCAAGATCGAGCGGCTCCAGCGCGCGCGTGCCATCGGGAAAAATCTTGGCGCAGCCGGCCAGGCGGATACGGGTTCCGGTCGTCGTCATCTTTAAGTTTCCTTGCGCCGGCGCGGGCGCGACAGGGCCTGCATCGCCAGCAGCAGCGGCAGGATCAGGATGAAGAAGATCAGCGTATAGGCGCTGCCGATCTCGAGGCGCATCGAGGCATAGCTGTCGGCAAGCCCGACCGGCAGCGTCTTGGGCAGCGGCGTGTGCAGCATCCAGGTCAGGTTGAATTCGCCGATGGACAGCGTCACCACCATCAGCGAGCCGGCCAGGATGCCCGACCGGCAGTTCGGCAGAATCACGCCGAAGAAGCGCTGCGGGAAGCTGGCGCCCAGGCTGCGCGCGCCCTCCTCCAGCGTTTTCAGGTCGATGGAGGACAAGACCGCCAGCACGGCGCGGATCATGAAAGGCAAAGTGAACAGCACATGGCCGACCAGGATGAAGGCGGCGCTGGTGCGGAACTCGCGGAAGCCGCCATAAGCGATCAGCAGCGCCAGCGCGGTCGCCAGCCCCGGCACGGCGACCGGCACCACCAGCATCTCCTCGATCAGCCGTGTCAGCCGCGACGGGCGCTTGGCCAGCGCATAGGCCGCCGGCACACCGAGGACGAGGGTACAGGCGAGGCAGGCCAGCGCCAGCCCGAGCGACAGGGCCAGCGTGTCGGCATAGAGGTCGAGCACCCGCCACACCCAGCGCAGCGTCAGGCCGCTGCTGATGCCCTGGAAGAAATTCACCGTGACGCCGGCCAGCATCGACATCAGCACCGGCACCACCAGGAAGGCGGCGACCAGCAGGGTCAGCGCCAGTTGTGCGGCAAACAGGAAGGGACGGTTCATCGCCCTCACCCCGCCGCCGCGACAGAATTGCCGGCCGCCGTCCGGGCCAGCGCCAGCACCGCCCAGGTGATGAGGCCGAGGATCAGGCTCAGTGCCGCCGCCATGGCGATGTTCGCGTGCAGCGTGAACTCCGTGTAGATGACCATCGGCAGTACATCGATATTGGTCGCCAGCGTGAAGGCGGTGCCGAAGGCGCCCATCGAGGTCGCGAAGCAGATCGCGCCGGAGGACAGCAGCGCCGGCAGCAGGCCGGGCAGGATGACGTCGCGGGTGACGGCGAAGGTGGACGCACCCAGCGACCGCGCCGCCTCCTCCAGCCTTCTATCCAGCTTCTCGGCGGAAGCCATGACGGTCAGGATGACGCGCGGAATCGAGAAATAGAGATAGCCGACGAACAGCCCGGCCATGGAATAGGCGAAGACCAGCTTCGAGCCGGTCATCGTCTCGGTCAGCGCGCCGATCAGCCCCTGCCGTCCGGCCAGCATGATGACCAGGAAGCCGACCACCACGCCGGGAAAGGACAGCGGCAGCGTCATGATGCCGATCAGCACGGTGCGGCCGGGAAACCGGTTGCGCTCCAGGAACAGCCCGCACACCGCGCACAGAACCAGCGTCGCCAGCGTCACCCCGGCCGACAGCAGCACGGTGGCGATCAGGCTTTCGCGGTAGCGCGCATCGGTCAGGATCGCGGCATAGGCCATGATCCCGTCCGGACCGCTGCCGGCGGCCAGCGCCAGCCGGCCGATGGGCAGCAGGAAGAAGGCGCAGAACACCAGCAGGGCCGGGGCCAGCAGCAGCGCCAGCAGGGTATTTTCGCGCATGTCGGACATGATGCCTGTTCCGGAAAGAAGGCGGCGGGGCTGAATCAGCCCCGCCGCCACGGACGCGCAGTCTTTAGCGGACTTCCGCCAGATAGCGCGCGCCGAAGCCCTTCTGCACCTCGGCCATCTTGGCGTAGTTCACCGGCTTGGCGCGGGCATAGTCAGCCGCCGGCAGGAACTTCGACGCGGCGTCCGCCGACATGGCGCTGGCGCGCACCGGCCGCAGGAAGGCATTGGCCCACAGCGCCTGGCCCTTGTCGGACATCACGAAGTCCAGCACCTTCTTGCCGTTCGCCTCATGCGGCGCGCCCTTCACCAGGCTCATGACGTAGGGCACGACCACCGAGCCTTCCGCCGGGATGACGAAGGCGACATTGGCCTTGTCCTTGTACTTGGCGCGGTAGGCGTTGAAGTCATAGTCGATCAGGATCGGAATCTCGCCGGACAGCACGCGGGCGTAGGAGGTCTGCTTCGGCACGATCGGATCGTTCTTCATCAGCTCCTTGAAGAAGGCGATGCCGGGGGTGAAATCCTCCAGGCTGCCGCCCATCGCGCCATTGATGGCGACGGCGCCGGCATAGCCGACAAAGGCGCTCGACGGGTCGAGATAGCCGACCATGCCCTTATATTCCGGCTTCAGCAGGTCCTTCCAGGAGGTGGGGACCGGCTTGCCGCCCAGCGCATCGACATTCACCATCAGGCCCAGCGTGCCGGAATGGATGGTGAACCAGTTGCCCGCCGGATCCTTCAGACCTTCGGGAATCTCGTCGAAGCCGGCTGGCTTGTAAGGCTGCACCACGCCTTCCTTGGCGGCCTGGATACCGAAGGAAACGCCGTAATAGGCGACATCAGCAACCGGATTGGCCTTCTCGGCCAGCAGCTGCGACAGGGTCTGGCCGGAATTCTTGTTGTCATGCGGCACGGCGATGCCGGTGTTTTCCTTGATCGCCTTCAGCTGCGAGGCCCAGTCGGCCCATTCCGGCGGGCAGTTGTAGCAGATCGCATTGCCTTCGGCGGCGGCGGGCTGCCAGGCGGCGGCCCCGGTAATCGCGGTGACGGCCAGCGCGGCGGCGGCCAGAAGATGGCGGGTGCTCATGAAAAATCTCCTTCTGTGGCAGTTGGGCGGAGCGGGATGACATCCGCCAGGCGAGGCGACGGCTTTGCCGCCGACTCACCGGGCCGGATCTGGTGCGGCAGGATCACCTGGCGCGGCATGGCGCCGGTGCCGAGACGGCCGAGCAGATGCCCGACCGCCTGCTGGCCCATCACATGGCTGGGCTGGACCAGCGAGGTGAGGCTGGGGCTGGTCAGGGCGCTGAGGGCGATGCCGTCAAAGCCGGTGACGGTGACGTCGCGCGGCACCTGAAGCCCGAGCGCGCGGCAGGAGCGGATCGCCGCCAGTGCCAGCAGGTCGGTGGTGCAGACCAGCGCCGTCGGGGCGGGACGCCCGCTGAACAGCCCGGCCAGCAGCGGCGCCATCTCGGTATCGTCGAACCGCACTTCCAGCAGCAGGCCGGGCGGCAGGGCGGCTTCGCGCAGCGCATCGGCAAAGCCTTCGAAGCGCAGGCGCGACCGGTCGGAGGCGGTGAAGGAGCCAGCGATCATGGCGAAGCGCCGGTGGCCGAGGCCGATCAGGTAGCGCACCAGATCGGCCATGGCGCGGCGGTTGTCGATGGTCACCGCCGGGCGGCCGCCTTCATCCGGCTGGTTATAGACCAGCACATAGGGCACGCCCTCGGCATCCAGCATGTCCAGCGTCTCATTCTCCGCCGCATCGGCGACAGTGAGCACCAGCCCTTCGACGCGGTTGGCCAGCAGCGCCTCGACGGCGCTGCGCTCGCGGCCCGGATCGTAATCGGTGGCGGCCAGCAGCGTGGCATAGCCGGCGGCGCCCGCCGCCTCCTGGCAGCCCTGAACGGAATCGGCGAAGACCGGGTTGAACAGCGACGGCACCAGAATGCCGATGGTGCGGCTGCTGCTGGTCTTCAGCTGCCGGCCAATGGCGTTCGGCCGGAAGCCGATTTCCGCCATCGCCGCGCGTACCGCTTCGGCCCGGTCCACGGCCACCGGCCCGGTGCCGTTGATGACCCGCGACACGGTGGCGATGGACACACCGGCCACACGGGCAACATCGCGGATGGTCGGCGTCTTGCGCATGGGTTTGTCCGGTCTCCGATCAATGACCGGGACACCATGACAGCGCCGTGTGACGCCACGGTTACAGCGATGTAAACGTTTTCATACAATCGCAGCTGGCATGGCAGGCGATGCGCTTCGGCCTGAACATCGGCAACCGCTTCGACATGATATGGCCCTGCCTTCACGGGCCGGTGGCGGCCAGCGCGGCGACCGGATCATGGCAGGGGAACGCCCATGATCCGGTTCGCCGATCCGCCCGTAAACCTCTGCGGGCCGAGCCTCTGCTGGTGGAAACCGGGTCGATCAGAATCTGTAGCTGACGAAAACGCCGGTGCTGAACTGATCCTCGGAGCCGCGAACCGACACCAGCGGGCTGTCGGCGGCGTCGCCCAGCATGCGCTTGTAGCCAACCCGGCCGGTGACGCTCCAGTTTTCCGTCAGCCGGTAGTCGAGATCGAAGGTAATGCCGGCATCCTTGAAGCCGCTTTCCGCAGTGTATTGCTGCATGCCGCTGCGTGCCGACTGCGTGGCGGTGACGCCATAGAAGGTCTGGGTGTAATTATCGTCCGCCCAGGTGGTGGAAATTTCGCTGCGCAGCATCAGCTTCGGCCCCAGCGACAGCCGGTGTCCAGCCGAGAGTTCCGCCGTCAGCCCGTCATGCGCGTCGCTGACATCGCGGAACAGGGTGAGGTCGGCCGACCAGGGGCCGGTGCTGTAGCTGATGAAGCCGCCGATTTCGACACCGCCATCGATATCGCCCAAGCCGCGCAGATCGTCATTATCACTCTGGTCGCGGCCGAATTCGTAGCGGACCAGCGGGCCGATCTGCAGCTTGTCTCCCGGATTCGGGCCTTGCAGGGTGATGGCATTGGCGCCGAGCGTCGGGCCGCGCAGGAAGACGAGGTCGCGGTAATTCACCATCAGCAGGGGCAGCGGAGTGACCTCGTAATCGTCGCTGCCTTCGTAGTCCGGCTGGAACAGGCCGCCGGCACCCAGCATGACCTCCCAGTCGCTTTTTCCCGTTTTATCGTCCGGTTTCTGGCCCGGCTGCTGCGCCAGGGCGGCAAAGGGCAGTGCGGACAGCGCCGCGGCGGCAAGCAGGATACGCGGCAGACTGGGAAGGATCGTGCTTTTCATCGGGGAAGGCCCTTTGCTGGGGAAGTAAAGATGGGGGCATCCTAATCCGCCGGGCGGCTGGGCGGGTGTCGGTTCCATGTCGATATGTTTCAGAATGTTGCGGCGCCTGCGCCGGGTTTGAGCCAGGTGATATAGTGGCTTCAGCCCAAGGCACCAGAGGCAGATGTGAGCATCAAACCCACCACCCACGTCCTGATCGTCGATGACGATCACCGCATCCGCGCCATGCTGGCGCGCTTCCTGACCGATCACGGGCTGAAGGTCAGCCAGGCCGGCGATGGCCGGGCCATGTTCTCCGTGTGCGAGACGGCGCGCATAGACGTCATCGTACTGGATATCATGATGCCGGGCGAGGACGGCCTGTCGCTCTGCCCCCGCATGCGGGGGCAGAGCAGCGTGCCGATCATCCTGCTGACCGCGATGAGCGGCGACACCGACCGGATCATCGGTCTGGAGATCGGCGCCGACGATTATGTGGTCAAGCCCTTCAATCCGCGCGAGCTGCTGGCCCGTATCCGCGCCGTCACCCGCCGGCTGGGTGCCGCCAGCATCAATGCTGAGCGCCCCGTCGCGACAATCTACGAATTTGCCGGCTGGCTGCTCAATTCCAGCCGGCGCACCCTCACCTCGCCGGCCGGCGCGCTGACCGACCTGACAAGCGGCGAATTCGATCTGCTGGCGACCTTCCTGGAGTTTCCGCAGCGCGTGCTGACGCGCGACCAGCTCCTGGATCTGGCGCATGGCCGCATGAGCGAGGCCATCGACCGCAGCATCGATGTGCAGATCAGCCGGCTGCGCCGCAAGATCGAGGCCGATCCGCAAGACCCGGCCTTCATCAAGACCATCCGCAACGAAGGCTATTTTTTCGCCATACCGGTCACGCTGCAGCAGGATTTGGCCATGAGGATAAAGGTGTGAGGATTCCACTCTGGTCGCGGCTGCGGCTCGCTCCGCGCATCATACTGGTCATCGTCGGCGGCCTGCTGGCGGTGAAAGCCGTGGACAAGGCGATGCCGCTGCTGATCCGCCCGCCTGAAATCATGTTCTTCGACCATGACTGGCTGCTCGACAATCTGCGCGATATACGCGACCGCAGCGTCACCGTGCCAGCCGTTGAACGGGCCGTCATGTTGCAAGACCTGCCGGTCCGGCGCTGGCTCGATATCGCGTTGCTGAATACGCAGCCGGATTTCCCGAATACCGCGCGGGAAGGTGCGTTTGGCGAATTGCACCAGCAGATCGCCGATACGCTCGGCCTGGCACCGCAGGATGTGCTGCTGAGGGCGGACGATCTGGACGATCCGGAATATTCGCCGCGTCCGCTGGTCATCATCCTGCCGGAACTGCCGACGGTGATGACGGATGTATTGGACGACAGGCGCAGCAACATGCTCAGCAGTGATCTGCGTATTGCTTTCCGAATCGGTCCTGCTGAATGGCTGCTGATAACGCCGCACGGCGATGGCCAGGAAACCGTGCGGATGATCCGCAACATGCTGTTGCCGCTCTTTGCGGTGGTGATGATCGGCCTGCTGTCGATCTGGGTGGCGCGCGGCATCGTCAGGCCGCTGGACGATCTGGCGGCGGCGGCGGAAAAGCTGGGCCGCGACCGTGAACTCAGCCTGGTCGGCGATTTCAACGCGCCTGAACTGCGGGCCATCGGTCATTCCTTCAACGAGATGCAGCTGCGGCTGAAGCAGTTCGTCGATGACCGCCTGCAGATGATCGCCGCGATCAGCCATGACCTGCGCACGCCGCTCACCCGGCTGCGGCTGTTTGCCGAATATGTGCCGGACCCGGAGCAGCGGCGCCAGGTGCTGTCGGACATCAATGAGATGGAGGCGATGGTGAGCGCGACGCTGACCTACGCCAGCAATCAGTTGAAAGATGAGGCACGCAGCGCCGTCGATCTTGGCTCGCTGCTGATCAGCCTGTGCGACACCGCCGCCGATGCCGGTTGTCGCGTCGTCTATGACGGCCCCGATCATGCCGGCCTGACCTGCCGGCCGGTGGCGATCCGCCGGGTCTTCGCCAATCTGATCGATAATGGCTGCAAGTTCGGCAGCGAGGTCCGGGTGACGCTGCGCGACGGGCGGGACATCATCGCCATCACCATCGCCGATGACGGGCCGGGCATCCCGGCGGCGCAGCGCGAGGAGGCGTTCCGCCCCTTCACGCGGCTGGAAACCTCGCGCAACCGCGAGACCGGCGGCACCGGCCTTGGCCTGACCATCGCCAGCGATGTGATCCTGGCGCATGGCGGCGTCATAGAGCTAGGGGACGCACCGGCCGGCGGCCTGCTGGTAACGGTGATGCTGCCAAAGGCACGGTAAGCCTGCGTGCAGCCGGAAGAGGACAGCGTTTGCAGTGTTAAAGCGGGAGGCCCCCCAGCAGGAATTGCGCTGCGATCCCTCCCGGGAGCGCTCTGAAAATTCATGAAACCGAAATAATCTGCGATCTCCCGCAGCCTAGACTGGCCGCCTTATCGGTAGCACCGGGGCAAGGCCATGCGGGCGCGGGACCAGGAAGAATGCCCTGTGAAGGGCACACAGGAATATGGCCTGATCGATGCCATCGAAAGTGCGTCCGAGGCCTTCGTCATCTGGGATGCTCAGGATCGCCTGGTGTTCTGCAACTCCCGCTACAAGAGCTTCTTCGCCGAACCGGAAAAAGTGTGCCCCGGCGTGCGCTTCGATGCGCTGGTGGAGATGAACATCGCCTATACCAGCGTCGCCGAGATCAGCCTGCTGCCCGCCGGCTGGGACCCGGACCAGTACCGCCGCGCACGGATGAACTGCCACAACCTCGCCCGCGACACCTTCATCCAGCTGCGCGACGGGCGCTGGCTGCAATCCTGCGAACGGCGCACCCGCGAGGGCGGCATCGTCGGCGTCTATACCGACATCACCGAGCGCAAGCGCGCCGAGGAGGCACTGGATGCCGCCAAGCGGGCGGCGGAGGAGGCAAACCTCGCCAAGTCGCGCTTCCTGGCCGCCGCCAGCCACGATCTGCGCCAGCCGTTGCACGCCGTCGGCATTCTCGTTTCGGCGCTGGCGGCCCGGCTGGAAGACGACCGGCAGAAGGAGATCGCGGCGCAGATCGGCGAATGCCTGGAAACCGTCTCCGGCCTGTTCGATGCGCTGCTCGACATCTCCAAGCTGGATGCCGGCGTGGTCACGCCAGCCTTCGCGGCGGTGCCGCTGGGGCCGCTGCTGAAGGCGCTGCGCCGGGAATTCGCGCCGCTGGCCGAGCGCAAGGGTGTCGCCCTCACCATTCTCGACAGCGGGCTCGCCGTGCGCAGCGACCCGGCGATGCTGGGCCGTATCCTGCGCAACTTCCTGTCGAACGCGATCAAATATACCGAGACCGGCCGCGTGCTGGTGGGCGTACGCCGCCGCGCCGATGGGCTGCGGCTCGATGTGATCGACACCGGGACAGGCTTCGACCCGGCGGAAGCCGACGCGGTGTTCCGGGAATTTCACCGGCTGGAGGGCACGGCGGCACAGCAGGGCATCGGGCTGGGCCTGTCCATCGCCGACCGGCTGGCGCGCCTGCTGGGGCACCGGCTGGAAGTGGCGACGCGGCCCGGCTTCGGTTCGCGCTTCTCACTCTCCGCCGAAGCCGCCGAGGCGACAGCCGTACCAGCTGCCGTGCCTCTTGCGCCGAACCGACTGCTCGCCGGGCGCCGGCTGCTGCTGGTCGATGACGACCCGGAAATCCGCCGTGCCGCCCTGCTGCTGTTCGAGGCCTGGGGCTGCCAGGCAGCGGCCGCCGCCGGGCTGGACGACGTCGCGGCGGCTCTGGAGCAGCTGGATGGCGCGCCGGAAGTCCTGATCGTCGATTATCACCTGCAGCGTGGCCGTACCGGCGACCGGGTCGCCGCCCGCATTGCCGAGAAGCTGGGCGCGCCGGTACCGACCGTCATGGTGACCGGCGAAACCGCGCCGGAACTGCTGCAGAAAGTGCAGGATCTGGGCTTCCCGGTGCTGCACAAACCGCTGCAGGCGATGCGGCTGCGCGCCATCTTGCAGCATCTCTTAGCCTAAACCTTGCGGTAACGCCGGGCCAGCACGGCAGCCTCGATGCGCGAGGCCACGCCCAGCCGGCGCAAGGTCTGCGAGACCTGATTCTTCACCGTCTGCTCGGCCAGCCCCAGCCGGCCGCCGATGGCGCGGTTGGACAACCCCTCCCCCAGCAGCATCAATATGTCGGCCTGCCGCTCCGTAAGGCCAAGCGTCGCGGGGTCCAGCGCCGGCAGGCCGGGCTCCGGCTCTTCCTCGCGGTCGATCATCGAGGGCGGCACATAGACGCCGCCGGCCAGCACCAGCCTGAGCGCGCCGGCCATCACCTCCGGGCGGGTCGATTTCGGCAGATAGCCCGCCGCCCCCGCCGCCAGCGCGCGGCGGATCAGCGCCGGGGTCTCGTCCGCCGAGACCACCACAACGGCGACCGCGGGGAAGTGCCGCCTCAGCAACTCCAGCCCCTCCAGCCCGCGCGCGCCGGGAATGACGAGATCCAGCAGCGCCAGCCCGATATCCGGGTCGCGTGTCAGGCAATCCACCACCTGCGGCAGGGTCTCGACCTCCAGCACGGCCATATCGGGCGCGCAGCCTTCCAGCATCTCGCGCAGGCCGCGGCGGATCAGGGCGTGGTCGTCGGCGATCAGGGCCTTCGGCATCGCATATCACCGTATGACGGAACCGGTACGGTACGAAAGTACCAAGCTTCTCGCACCCGCACAATCGCCGATCCGGGCGCGCTTCCGGCGGGCCGGCCAGATCATCCGTCCCGTCATCCGGTACCTCTTGTTGCCCAATATTCAAGCCACGGTCAAAAAAGGAACCGCATACCTCGCCTAGGGTCACCTCGTCTTCTGCACAAAGGACAGGGTTCCCGATGGCTGGTATCGAGATTGACGGCGTCACCAAGAATTTCGGCCGCACCGAGGTGCTGCGCCGGGTCGATCTCGACATTCGGCCGGGCGAGTTCATGACGCTGGTCGGCCCGTCAGGCTGCGGCAAGTCCACGCTGCTGCGCATCGTCGCCGGACTGGAGATGCAGTCCAGCGGCTCCGTGCGCATTGCCGAGACGGCGGTGGACGGGCTGCGGCCGCGCGACCGCGACCTCGCCATGGTGTTCCAGTCCTATGCGCTCTATCCGCATCTGACGGTGGCGGAGAACATCGCCGTTCCCCTGCGCATGCGTCAGCTGAAGGGCCATCAGCGCTGGCCGCTGGTCGGCAAGCTGATGCCGGGCACCGGATCGCTGGAAAGCGCTATCGCGGCGGAGGTCCAGAGCGTCGCTGCCATGCTGGATATCGGCCATCTGCTGGACCGCAAGCCGGGGCAGCTGTCGGGCGGGCAGCGCCAGCGCGTGGCGCTGGGCCGCGCCATGGTGCGCCATCCCAAGGCCTTCCTGATGGACGAGCCGCTGTCCAACCTGGATGCCAAGCTGCGTGTCCATATGCGCGCAGAGATCGCGCAGCTGCACCGCCGGCTGGGTACCACCTTCATCTATGTCACGCACGATCAGGCCGAGGCGATGACCATGTCGGACCGGATCGCCGTGATGATGGATGGCGCGGTGCTGCAGGTGGCCGCACCGGAGACCGTCTATAACGACCCGAGGGATATCCGCGTCGCGGAATTCATCGGCAGCCCGAAGATCAACGTGCTGCCCGCGACGGTCACGGAGGATGGCGCGCTGGCGGTCGAGGACCGCACGATCCGCCTGGCCCCCGCCGCCCGCACCGGCGAACTGGTACGGCTGGCCTTCCGCCCGGAACATGCGGCGCTCGCCGCGCCGGAAAGCGCCGCACTGCTGGGCCGGGTCGCGCATCTGGAAAATCTCGGGTCCGACCTGCTGGTCCATATCCTGGCCGGCGAGGAGGAACATCCGCTGGTAGTGCGCAGCGAACCCGGCATCCTCCGTCCCCGCATCGGTGAGAATGTGGGTATCGACCTTGCCGGCCGGCTGCCGCTGCTGTTTGGACAGGACGGCAAGCGCATCGACGTGGCCCCGGCTGCCCCGGCGACCACGCGGGAGACGGCGCATGGCTGACCACGCGCTCGACCGGCAACTCGGCGATAACGGGCCGCTTGCCCTGCCACGGGCCGTGCCCGCCGGGATCGGGCGTTGGGTCCGGTTGCGCCAGGCGATGGCCGCCTATGCGCTCTGCACGCCGGCGGTGGTGCTGATGATTGCACTGCTGGTCGGACCGATCCTGGCGGTGATGGCGCTGTCGCTGACCGATTATCAGCTGGGCGCGAAGAGTCTCGCCTTCATCGGCCTGGAAAACTATGCCGACATGTTCAGCGACCGGGTGTTCTGGATCTCGCTGACCAACACGATGATCTATGTCGCCCTCGTCGTGCCGGGCTCGGTGCTGCTGGGCCTCGGTGTCGCCCTGCTGATCGAGGCCGGCGACAGCGGCAAGACCTTCTACCGCGCGGTGTTTTTCCTGCCGGTGATGGCGACGCTGATCGCCATGGCCATCGTCTGGGAATTCATGCTGCACCCGCAATTCGGGCTGGTGAATCTGCTGCTGAAGCTGGTCGGCATGACGCCGCAGAACTGGCTGACCGATGGCGATCTGGCGCTCTACGTGCTGGCGACCATCGGCATCTGGCAGGCGGTCGGCTTCAACATGGTGCTGTTTCTGGCCGGCATCGTGTCGATCCCGCGCTTCCTCTATGACGCCGCCGAGATGGACGGCGTGCCCAGCGCCTGGGAGCGTTTCCGCCTGGTGACCTGGCCGATGCTGGGGCCGGTGACGCTGTTCGTGGTCGTCATCACCTCGATCCGCTCCTTCCAGGTGTTCGACACCGTGCATGTGCTGACCAAGGGTGGCCCGAACAAGGCGACCGAGGTGCTGCTCTACACCATGTACGCGGAAGGCTTCGAATTCTTCCGGTCCGGCTATGCCGCCGCCATCACCGTCGTCTTCCTGGCCTTCGTGCTGCTGCTCACGGTGGTGAAAACCCAGCTGATCGACAAGAAGGTGCATTACCAATGAGTGCCCGCTCCACCCTTGGCCCGACCCTTGGCTTCGCCGTTCTGCGCCATGCGCTGCTGCTGGCCGGTGCCGCCTTCATGCTGGCCCCCTTCGTGTGGATGCTCTCCACCTCGCTGAAGCCGTCGACGGAAATCTTCCTCGACCATATCCGCCTGTGGCCCGACCAGCTGGCAGTGGTGGAGAATTACACCGCCGCCTTCACCAAGGCGCCGCTGCTGTGGTTCCTGCTGAACGGGGCGATCGTCACCATCTCGATCTTCGCGCTGCAGGTGCTGGTGGCCCTGCCCTGCGCCTATGCGCTGTCGAAGCTGCGCTTCAGGGGCAAGCAGACGCTGTTCGCGGTGGTGCTGCTGTGCCTGCTGATCCCGCCGCACGCCATCTCGGTGCCGCTGTTCCTGCTGTTTCACCAGATCGGCATCCTCGACAGCTACGCAGCCCTGGTGGTGCCCTTCACCATCTCGGTGTTCGGCATCTTCCTGATGCGGCAGTTCTTCATGACCGTGCCGGAT
>Ga0114898_1000938_pt1 | contig 19267 bp, 36 predicted proteins | sample Malvired_Geostar_FD_83496 | JGI IMG/M metagenome (GOLD analysis project Ga0114898, IMG submission 83496) | Marine viral communities from the Global Malaspina Expedition - Malaspina viral metaG DeepMed_Geostar | ecosystem: Environmental > Aquatic > Marine > Oceanic | place: Mediterranean Sea... | reverse complement strand
TACTTTCTTTCTTTCACCTGACAACGACAACGATACTGTAATAGATCTCGCTTCATACAACAAACCGTCACGAGTAAAGAACTTCGCTGTTGTTGTTACATATTTATACTTATCCGGTATAAGATTACAGACGGAACGAAAACTAGTATGAAGTATACCAATCTTCAATAACAATCTCTCATCATTGAACTCTCTGTTATCTACTCCGTGTACCTTTGTTGTATCTAATACCCATTGAGAGTACATAACATCTTCTCCACCGTCTACTGTTCCATCGACCTCTCCACCTATCTTCACACTATGATATTGTGGAGACAGTAAGAAGTTGATCGTACATGTCGTATTATCACAAGCATAGTTCGGTAGATATCGTCCACCTGGTAGGTAGTAGTACCTCGGAGATGATCGTTCAACGTTATCAAGGTGTAGTTCAGTAATCATTTGATTGATACCATCTTCTATCTCTCTAGGGGGACGAGGTTCGCTATCTGAGTTAGCAAAATAATGATACGTTGATACCATCAATCCGCTTTCTACCGGCTGCCAGCCCTTTTGTCCGACTCGTGCTCGACTCGGTGTTGCATACTCCTTCATTCGTTCTCCTTCAGCGGCGAACAGTGATATATCAAGGGGATATGATGTATGGAGTAGGCTCTTGTGGATTGTTAAATCTTGTGATAATTCCATCATTGATCGATATCCTTTTTATAGTAGAATTTTTCTGTAATATTACAATAGATCTGTTCGTGCTTCAAAAACAACCTTGTAGCTTTTCCAATACGCGTATTTGCCCTTGAGTGCGCCTCGTATCGTGTTGACCAAATAAATTCTTCATCAGTGCCTATAAATCTAAAGAACACCTTTGAAGGAATAAAAGATAATCTACCGTTTACAGTATCGACTATCTCTATAAAATTAGCAATAAGTCTCTTTTTCTGAAAGCTCCTGATTCTGAATGTTGTTCCTCCGTGCAATGCCGTATGTGTTGCTTTATGTTCTATTTTAGCATTACGAAATATGATCTTATTTGCCGCTCGAACAATACACGTATAATCGAACCCCGTACTCATAGGTGGGGCGAGCTTGCCTTTCCGTAATTGGCTTGCTCGATGTTCGCTAGCTAGTGATTGCAATATCGAACTTTTAACGAAATCAACTAAGTGATTTTTAATATGTCTAGTAAGTTCTTTCTCGTTGAACATTTTGATACTTTCCTTATAGACGGTATAGATAGTTTTCATACCAGTTCTTATTATCGCATGGCTGTACTCTGCGATCAACACCTATAATATATGCATACTATTAATCATGCTGATAAACATGGCTTAGCTTCCACTCTTTAAGCACTTATATAGCAAAAACTCTCTAAGAAGTGCGTGAATATAGCACAGAATGAGTAGAAAGTGCCTGAATATATCACAAAAAAAAGAGAGCCGCTGCTCATTCATCTGACATGCTTCATGCATGGTGCAGTAGAGTGCTCGGCTCTCCCGAAACCATTTGCCAGAGTGGTTCTTCCCCGTGCTTAGTCGTCAGGAGAAAATTTTCTGCTTGGCTCTAGTTTCTTCTGCTCCACGTGCGGATACCTGGCCGGGTATCGATGCTCATCTGATTCATACTCTTGATATCAGTATGAGTGCACGTGATTCCCACTCCGGATCCTTCGCTGGAGTGTATCCACCTACGACCAACATGTTTGGGCCGAAGGCTGGAATTAAAACACCGGTGAAGAAAGGACTAGAAACTCCACCGGTGGATCTAGCAAGAACACCTAATTGATTGATTCCACAGGGTCTGAGACGCGCTGGATGGAAAGTCAGGTTTCCCTAGATCATTTGATCATTGTATATATGATACCATAAATGTCAACCGCGGTCAACACCCGCCGAGGGCCAACAATTTCTCAATAGATGCGGGCCACGATTCTCTCAGTCGCTGAGGGCCACGATTTTCCTGGCCCTTGAGGGCCACGATTCTCTCGGTCGCCGAGGGCCACACCGAGGGCCACACGTTCCCACCCTCTAGGAATGTTGCGCCAGGGCCACGTATTTGCTCTTGAGGGCCAAAAACTATGTAGTATTTGAGGGCCACGTGTTTAGGGCGCCCGCTCGCGGTCCGGTCCATAGACTCTTTCCCACTTTCGAGTAGGAGCTGACCCACCCTCGAACGCTAATATGCGGCCGGGGAAAGCGTGGGCTTCAATTTGAGACCATCCGGACCAAAGCCATTCCTTTGGGTCACGGCCGGATGTAGATAATTCATGGACGTTCATTTCAATGAACTGGTTGAAACTCGACTGGATTTGCTCAATCCGGATGCAAGCTGTTCCACTACGATCAAATCTCTCAATTGAGACCCGCACACTGTTGAGCTGGGTGTTCAATCCTTTCAGGACAGTTACGAGCCGATCCTTATCTGCAGTGTCAACATCAAATATTTTCGAAATAAACATGCTGTGATCGATGTCGATTACATTGTCGAGCTGGTCCAGGAAGCGCTCCGGATCGTTATCACCAAAGAGAGGCGGGCCCGATCCTGGCTGCCCGAACTCAAAACGGATGTTGTCGACTTTGATAGGCACGCCTACAATATTAAGGTTCACCAGGTCTGTAAGAAAAGTCTTAGACAGTGTCGGTTCAGAAGGACTTTTCAGTCGTTCCTCAGGGAGTCGTGACATTGATTAATTCCACATTTGTAGTCCTCGAGGGATAATTCTCATACTATCATAGTCCCCTATCCGGCATCCGCGGTCAACAGGGATAGTTCTCATCGAATTGGGGTCCTACATTTTAAGTTGTTAGTCAACAGTCAATTTCATTTAATAAAATCGACATCCTTGTCGATTTTTTCATTATAACTAAAAGTTATAAAACTTCCCAATCATATCGATTTTCATTATAATCATCTAACAAATCAAATTCTAAATATTCTAAATCATTTTCATTAAAATAATCATTAATATCTAAACTACTATCATTACATTTTACTAAACAATCAATATCAAATCGATATACTATATCAATTCCATTTACTTTCAAAACGATAACATCTTCATTATCTTCAACAATCTTTACATCTTTCAAATTCAACATAACAATTAGTCTCTTTTTAATTTCAATTTCAACTTACACCCCAAGATATATACTATCTTGAATCTAAAGTCAACAATCAATTTCAATTATTTTTGTCCTTTTCAATTTCAATTTCAACTTACCCCCCAAATATCATATATATCGAATCTGAAGTCAACAATCAATTTCAATGAAATCAGCCGGTTACCCACGCGGGCCACCGCTGTTGACCGCGGTCCGGTAATATGTGATTATAATGCATAAGATCGAGAAACAGGACTAAAAGGACCAATATGTCAATCAACGAACAGATGGAAATCAAAGAAGGACACGCCAATATTCTTCTCCAAAAGGGTTTCACAGAATACCAGATTCTCGACAATGATCTCGTTGAACTGTATGCGCGTCTACTAGACAATGACGGGCCAGAAGATGCAATGGCAGATCTTCTACAGATGGTCGAATGTCCGTTTGTCCATGAGAACTGCGATATCTGCAATGCAAAACTAATCATTGAAGATGAGGACTAGAATGTCACACCACGGAAACGATGAATTAAAACAAAGCCTTTTCGAGAATCTTCTCGACAAGGGCTTTACTGACGACCAGATCATCAAGCATGATATGGTCGAGAAGCTCTTCTTCCAAGAAACCACAATCGAAAGTCTTCTCCGGACGTATCCGGACAGGGCCGGTATATCCGAGACTCTCGAGGGCGCAACGCGCGAAGAGGAAGAAGAAGAATCATACTATTCAGACCCTGAAGAACCATATTATTCTTATAGCGTCTCAGACGATGCGGATGCATTAGCATCGGCCGGGTGGGGGACCGATGAAGATTATGGAGGATATGATGCGATTGATTAATGAAGAGTTCGGATTCAGACAACACGATGCTATTGGTAGAATCGAGTACTCTGAACATTGCATGGTCACTAAAGACGATGCACACATCTGCAAGATAGCAGCTGGGGTTGCCACGATCGAAGAACTAAATATAGAAGACATAAACAGTTTTCTGAATGGAATGTGGGAGCAGACGACCATCGATGATGATACATCAGTTGATGAGCTTTATGCCAACCTTCAACAGTACTTCGACTATGACAATTATGGCAGAGGTGCATACCGAATCCGATATGCGGAGGCAGTGAGAGGAGAGAAGTTTCCTACCGATGCCGAGATAGTAGAGATGAAGAAAACAGGAGAATTGAAGTAATGTTTTTCAATCAACTAAGCGGTGTAGAATACACCGGCCAGAATGTTACGACTCTGATGGAATTAGGTTTTGAAGAGGGTGACACATTTGTGACGTTCCGACAGGCTTTGAAATTGCCCGGGATGTCAGGTAAGAAGATGAAGGGTTTGAAGAAGTGTGCCACATTGGTGATGTACAAGACGAAAGAAGATCCCGAGAACCCCGGGAAGTTTATAAAGGCGCCGAAATGGTTTGGTGTTTTTGATGCAAAAGAAGTAATGGCGAGGGCGAAATGAGGACCAGATATAACCAATTCGATAGCAAGGTCACGAAGTCTCGCGAGCTCCATGAGGGCGGTGGCAAAAGCTTCCACTGCACTGTCTATTACCGCGATTGTGATCCTGGCGCGACAACTACCGGTGACTTTGATCATCAGGTCGCATACTGGTACGGGCCATGGGAAGACGCGCCGGACGAACCGGCAGACGATTCTTGGACTGACTTATCCGTGAGGCTTAGGGATCCAACGTGGCCGGGAACTGACAAGTTTGATCGCGCGTGCGATAAGATTGCCTGGATGGTCACCGATGGGACTATTGCCAATGCTCGAATCCAGATGAATGACCACAGGGAAACTCTCGACGAGCATGATCTCGAAGAGATCGACCGATTGGACCCTGTTGAACTGGGTGATCAGGCGGCTTCGTTCAGAGCCCGAGTTCGCCGGAGCGCAGGCTATGGACCAGACGACGAGGATGAAGCTCTCGCCTGGAACAGCGCCTGGTACCCACGGTCCGCTCAAGAGACCGAAATATTCTTATATGAGCAGGGTCAAGGCGAATATGCTGACATGGACGACAGTGATTTTTACGACATGATGGCCGCCGGCCATATGGCCGGAAATTAACATGTACGATTTCAGAAAGTACATATAATACTGGGGGGGGCGTATATACAGGGGGGTCTAACCCCCTGATATCCGTATTAAAAACTCTGGTGTTGACCCCCGTTGAGGGTTCAGCGATAATATACGTAACAATCGAGATAAAGGACATAAAGAATATGTGGGCGATTAAGACATTCACCACCAAATCGGAAGCGAAGAGAGCTGCCGCGAGGATCGTCGAAGATGGTTCCATCGTGTACGCGAAGGTTCAGCTTTCCAGCCTGTCGGAACCTGGCTGCTACGCACTTTGGGACGTCGTTGTCAAAGAAGACGTGCCGATGATCCCGAAAACCGGTAAGCCCCGGACCCCCGGAAACTGCATGAACTCGTTGGCGGGGTTCCAGTGGTTGAACACAGCCGCGGTAATTGCCCGGAATTTCGAGTACTAAGCATGAAGATCATGTGGGCAATTAAGACATTTGGTTCGAAATTGCATGCTCGCAGAGCTGCAAAGAGGATCAATGATCACCGGATCGAAGCGATACGAAAAACAGGCGGCGGTTCGATTCACGGTGCGGCGACTATTGAAATGAGCTACCGGCCTATATACGGAACGACGAGCGCGATTGGCTGGGATGTTGTGATCCCGGTTGACAACGGTGGAATCGGTCCGAGGCAGGCAAAACGCCTTCGCCGAATCATGCTTGGAGCAGTAACTGCTCTCTCACAGGAATCATAATATGAAGACAAAAACGAATCATTGGCACCGTGACGGAGAGTCAGTAACTCTCACGAGTCACGAGAACTGTGACATCTGCAATGCAGAAGTCAAAATCGATCCTCCGGAGGAGCTGACAACCGCCGAAATAATCAAGGCGAATCGTCTCGAGACGGTCAAAGCTGCGCGTGTGATTATGCATTTTGATACGTTCCAGAATCGGTTCGTATAGAGACAAACGAAAGGACAAACTTATGTCACTGACACAAACGCCAGATAATGCCTGGCTTTTAAACAACCGGAAATTCGACAGCTCGGAAGTCACCGACGTCGGAGCAGCGTTGAGCGCAGTTGAAGATCATGAAGATCAGCGTATGGCTAAACTCGACAACGTATTTGGCAGAGATGCCGACTTTCGAAAACAGTGTGCTCTCCAGTTTACCCTCGGCGTAGCCCAGGCGACTATAGCTGGGAAAAACATGGAAATTGAAATCCTGAAGGAACAGTTGAAGCGCGCTGATCAAAGACTTAACCGAACACAGGTGGCTCTCAATGAAAAAAGTATTTGACCGCGGTTCACTCAGGATCGAGGACTTGAATATGGCTGATGAATCGCATATCGCGGCTCGAGGAGAAGCGATAAAAAACGATCCGACGTGGATAGATATCCCCGGGTCGAATGTCGCGCGATTCGGTACCTCGATATCATACCGCCAGCTAGAGGAGAAGTTCGTTATTGAAGGCTTTGGCGGGGGCTTGGTAATAGTCACACGCAAGAAAGATGGCGTTCAAGGGAGCTTTGCTTTTGACTTTAATGATAAGCGGTCATACGACTTCGTGGAACATAAGGTTCTCTGGCCATACGCTATAGGACGCGGCCGCGCATATGCGCGCGGTGCTGCTCAGCGAGCACGCAAGGCTGAGGAGCGCGCGCGAGAGAGTGTCCCGCTCGACTGCACTCAAGCTCGTGATCGATGGGACCGTGCGCGCAAGTTGAGCTGACTCTGCTGGAGCGTGAAGGCCCTCATGTAAAAAAACTGAGGGCGCCTTCATGCTAGGAACAGCCTTGCTGTTCACTGATAGAGTCTTGGCAGCCCCTGATCGCGCCTAGCGCGCTCAGGGGTTTTTTTGATACGGCCTCGTACCCGGGTTGGTAGAGGATCAGCAGTTGATCAAGCTGATTGTCGTAGGTTCGAATCCTGCCGAGGCCCCCGAATTTGTTTAGGCCGTGGATGCAATCTTTGATATATTATTTGGATAAATATAATGGTAGTTTAGATTGGACGGACCTTTCCCAGAGATTTCCGGAAAAACTCCAAAAAAAACTCCGAAAAAATTTCCCCGAGAAAACAACGAGTTATACACCCGACAACGTAACGTGTTGATTTGTAAGGGGAAACCGAGTGTTGACCGGGGATGTCAAGTACGCGATAATGTACATAATGAAAGAAGAAACCACATCACAGGACCTTAGATCGTGAACCGTTTCAAGATTCCACAATATAAGAAACTCTACCAGTTATACGTTGATGCGTTTGCTGACCACGACAGTTTTCTATATTGGCAAGGATCACCGCGACGCGGATCAACTACTCGGTGCGCGTTTTGGGATGCTATCGACGGGGTTAAAAGCAAGTACAGCGGACAAGCGTACGTTACGTATCGCGCTGGCGAAGCATGTAAAAACCTCGTTAACAACAACACAACAGGAGAGATATGAGATGGGAACTTTAGCACTAGACGGAATCTTCCAAGCGATGGCTGAACGAGTCACACGCCAGCAAGACCGCCTTGATGAAGCGCAGAGCCGGATTGATGATGCAATCGCGATATTGACCGGATCAACTCCGGGAAACTTCAGAGCGAACTTAGTTGATGCCGGCGATCTGATCGGTCACGTCCAGATTGAAGTTGACCTTCAAAGACAGGATGTGGATGCGGCGGTTGCTGCATTGCGAGGCGTTCTTCGCGAAGTCTCTGATGCGCACGCGGCCGCACAAGGGATGTTGCCGCCCGGCGTTCGTACACGAACGGCAGAGCGCTCAGATGAAGGGGAGAGCACACTGTTTTCGTGAGAGCACATTCGTGAACCCGACGGGTTTCGGAATCACACAGTTCTAACACACTGAATTTACTGCTATTAAAATAGGAGGTGCTATCTCTACAATAAAGGCGATAACCCCTTGGTATACCAGGGGGTTATCTTATTATGTATATACTGTTGACTGCGGATGTGAAGTAGGAGATCGTATATACATAGTGAACAAAAGGACAGAAAACAGATGAAAACTACAAACGAAAGCAAATCGCAATTATTTCGACTTGGGATCCAGAAAGAACAAAAACGCCGGAAATCTTTAGTGAACTACCGCGAAGCTGCGCTTGAAGAAGCGCAGGAGAAATTTGATCGTGGTGATCATTACTTTGATGGCGATGTGATTCGATGGAAATTGAGCAACAACCCGCCGATGAGTGACATGATGATTCGGTGGTTGACGTTGGGCCTCGTTTCTGACGATGTATTCAACGCGACGGAGAAGACGAGAGCTGAGGAAAACAGCGTGGCAATCGCGCAATATGTAGACGCTCAGAACTCGATGTCACAAGAGCAGAGAGATGAGGTCACCGCCGACATGCGCGCCGCATTTGGGCCCGGTGAGACGGTTGTCAACGTGTTTACAGGGAGAATCACGAAGACATAAATCAAGGGGTTACATCCGGGTGTTGACCGCGGATCCGGATGCCCTTATAATATACGTAACAATTGAGAAAAGGACTGAAGGACTACACGAATATATCATGATCACGATGTGGAACAGAACAGACATTTCACTGGGCAAATATGGCCGTTTTACTCTCGGTGCGACTCGTCAAGGGTGGTATCTCGACAAGGAGAAGAAGGTTGATATCAAGCATTTTGCAGAGCTGCTGAAGAAGGCTCTTCCTTATTTTGATAAGTATCTCGACCTTCCTGAGACCGTCGGAATCAAGTTGTGTGCAATCAAGGCGCGGAACACGAGTGGGAATTGGTTTGATACGACAAAAATCGCGTGTATTGATTACCGCAAGAGCTTTAATGAGATGATGGACACGATCGCTCACGAGCTAGTTCATGCTGAGCAGTATCATCAGGGTCGCCTGACGAACAGCTCATGGATGGATAAAAAGTGGGCCGGCCCAATGCACACAAAGTCATTCAAGAAATATTGGAACTTTCCTTGGGAAGTTGAGGCACGAGCACGGTCAGCCGGGATAGCATTTAACGTCTGGTGTGATATGTGTGAGGATAATCTCGTCACACTCGACGCAGTAATAAAGAATGTCGGATGGAAGTGGCTGAAGGATAACCGGCCTGAGCTCAGGAAGGTTGCTGACGAACGAGTGAGATTTCACGCTTCTCGTCAGTCGCACAATGATTTATACAAAACTCGGAAATGAAACGATCGGAGCAATGTAATATGTGGAAATTAAAAGATTCAGCAGGAGCTACTCGGAGGATGAAAACGATCTTCGCCGATAGCGACACGTGGTATGATGAACAAAGTGTCATCGATGAACTAGAAGAATTGACGAACCCTAAAGTGCGTTCGTGGATCGGATATGTTTATCTCGAGTGGGTCGCACCGATTAAATGGGTCTTGAAGAACGATCCTCCGGAGCGCAAAAAGGAACAGAAATGAACAACACGCTGGAACTTATAAACAAAGAAGAACTCCAGATTGTATATGAGTTGTTAGGACGCTTGGCGCAGAACTCCAAAGCCCAGCGCGCGGAGATCGAGAAGCTTCAAGCGGAAAAAGCCTCATATCTTCTCGTCATCGAAAAGTGGGAGGCTGCTACTTTATCTTCTTTAGAAGCAGCAGATTATTTAGATCCAGAGCTCGCTGTGGATATGAAAGTGACTTACAAGGAAGGTAAAGTAAACAGGGTTGAATATGTTGGATGGCCTGAGTGCTGGAAGACGCAAGAAGGTGAAATGCAACAACTTTCTAAAGGAGAAAGTGATAATGAGTAAGATTGGACAATGGATCCTCGCAATGGATATTGCGGTAGAGGATGCCATAAAAAATGGATGTGATAATATTGAAATGGTAGTCGGATACTGTCGCGAAATTATTGAAAAAGATGGAGCAGTGTTTGATGGCCGAGCCGTTCCACTTGATGAGGACTATGTTCGCACGCAGTACCTTCAGTGGTGTAATGGCGCAGAATCGCCATGGGATAATAGAGATGGATCTTAACTCCTTCATGTTCTATTGTGTACTTGCTGTTATGCTCTTTATGATACTGAAGAAATGAAACAAAGGAGCTGTTAAATGAAGCTAAAGAAGCCATCAAAGACATTCCGTATTGATTTACTTGGCATGTCTGAAGCCGAAGCCGGCTCGATACATCACATTCAAAACATTGAAAATAAGATCGATAGTATTTTAGAAAGGCTGGAAAAATTAGAGCAAAAAGTGAATTCATTTGACACAGATGATTTTAAAGGGTTGGATTAAACCGAGGTAGGACAATGGCAATTAAAAGAAAGAAATGGCGTAAGCCTCTTACTGAAGAGCAAAAAGCAGAACGTAGAGAGAGACTGAAGAAGGCTCGTGAAGCGAAAGCACCACCGAAGTATGTAACAGTACACCCCAGTGTAAGAGAATTACCAGACGACGATACCCTTAGCTTGAAGAACGTAAGAGGTTGGATAAAGAAAAACAAAGAAGAACGCCAGCGCCTGAAGACTATGTTAAAGCATAACAAGGGTGATAAAAAAACAAACGGTGATTATCTTCGAACCGAGACGTATGTCCAAAACCTGGAAACATATGTCAGAAACGGCGAGTGGCTTGATTTGTTTTATGGTGAGGATAAGCAATACAAGATTAAATATAAGTGCTTGAACATGGCTTATGAAGCAGATGGTACTCCTAAGAGAAATGTTGATACATGGTATTCAGACATCGGATGGTACACTCAAAAAATGTATGACGCAGCAAGGAAATAGAAATAATGGCATGGGACGCAATAACAATTCTAGGAATAGTGTCAATTTGGGTCGCATTGGTATACATGTACTTAAAGAAGTTTAATGATGATGATTAAAAAAGATTTTGCTCCACAGTTTATGAGCAAAGAGACCGAAAGGTCATCTAGCGCAGATCTTCCGATTACTATAATCGGAGTGGCTGCATACTTAACTAGCGCGTATCTATTTGCGAGCGCAATATTAGGAATACCATTATGGTAACAATAAATCTAGCAGGGCCTGAGGGCAATGCTATCAGTCTCTTGGCAGCTGTCAATAAACTTGGCAAACAGTTAGAGTTTAACAGGGACAAAATTCAAACGATCCAGGATGACATGATGTCAAGTGATTATGACAATCTCATATCTATTTTCAAAGAGCACTTTGGTCATGTTGTAGACGTCATTGATCCTGATGATCAAGGCGAGTGGACCGAGCTTGAGATTGATTACGGAGTAACCACTTTATATGATGAGGAGGTTGAAGTATGAAAGCAATAAGCTATCAAGAAATGAATCAATTATTTGAAGACAAGTCTATTTCAGATATTGCATTTAAGGCTGCAGTTGAGAACATCATCTCAAATGCAAGTAAACCCAATCAAGATATTCTAAGGAAACTTCCGAGGATGAGTAGAGGACTGGCTATGGTAGCCTTTTCCAACTTCTATCTTGCAGGAGAGGGAAACGGAGTTCTATAATGGCAAAGTTTTACATTTATAAGATCGATCCAATCAAGTACGACAGGCCGGACGATGGCAAAGTGATGATCAAGTTCGGATGTACATGGCATGGTGATGCTGCAAAGCGTTATGATCAAACAGTGGATGATGGGTATATCAAGTTTCCATACTACGAACATTTTCGAGGCTTCGACAAGCCAAAGGCAAGTAAGTACTTTGACAACAGAGATGATGCAGAAGCTCTGGAACAAGAATATCTGCACAAGCGTTTTCCACCTAAGACTCATAAGGTGTGGCTCGAAGATTATCTTATTGATTGTCCCAAATATGAGTACGACAATACCGGCGTAACTGAAATTCGTCTTTTGACAAGATCTGAATACGCTGTAATGATACAAGACTTTTATGACAATGTTCTTACAGAAGAGGACAAGCATAGAAAAGATATGTGGAAGAAGCGCACATTCAATGATTTTAAAAAACATGCAAAGGGAGGTAAAGATGTTTAACTTTTTATTCGGTGTTATATTAGGTGCCATAATAATGATGGCACATTTTGAACCTAACAAACTAGCTGATGGCTTTCGCGCGATTGCTAATGAAGTTGAGGAAAAAAGTAATGCAATCGATCCCGTCTTATCTGCTGGGCCTTAGTTTTATGATTAGTTCTTCTGTTTTAGCTGATGATTCTATATGCAATTATGAGAGTGAAACAGTAGAAAGAACGATGGGAGTGATAGATTCTATTAAGGATTTATCAAAAGAAACGGCTGATTATGTCGAGGAAAAACGCAGTTGTATGGTGAAATTCCAAGCAAAAATCGGTGAAAAATGGGTTAAAACTCATGGTTTTTATGTGTTTGGACCCGAAACTTCGGAGAATTCTGCATGTGAAAAAGCGGTTGAGAAGGGAAAGATAAGGGCAATTACGTACTTGTCTCCCACTGAATTAACGCACATTGCCGAACAAAGATGTAAAGAGATAACACCTGAGAAGGAGCCTGAAGTACAGTTTATTGAGAAGAGAGTGTTCGTAGATAGTGAGACAGGAGCACGTGTTGATTATAATCCAGTATCACGTTCGCTTCCATGTTTTCTGCTTTCAATATTTGCTCGGTATCAATATAATAACCCCAGGTGTAATGTCTTTACAGAACGTGACAATCCTTATGTAGCGGATGACGCACTAGTTGTTCCATATGCATATTAGATGTTGACCGGCATTTAGTTTTAGAGGAAGATATATTAAGTTAAGGAGACTTATATTATGAATAAAAAACTTTTAACTGTCTTTGTGACAGCGGGCTTAGTGACTGCATGTTCAGGACCACAAACCATTAAACAGAAAATTTATGAGGAAAGGGTTGACGTGGTTGAAAAGCAAATTGATGAGACACCCAAGTGGATGCTCAATCTGCCAACATCTGATGATGATGCCTTTTACTCTGCCGGCACGGCTGTAAGTTCGGACATGCAGATGGCGATTGATAAATCGACCATCAATGCAAAGAGAACTTTAGCTGACAGAATTGGTGGCGAGCTATCATCTCAGATGAAGATGTTTGTCATGGAGTCTGGCCATCAAGGTGAAAGTGATGTGATTATGCTGAACGTAGAACAAGTTACAAAGAATATCATTGCTGAGGTTAATGTCGCTGGTTATATACCAGGAGAGATAAAAATTATGTCTCAAGGAACTGGGTTCAGAGTATTTACGTTGCTAAGATATCCTGTTGGCGAAGCCAATAGAATAATGATGATGCAAATAAAGAAGAACAACGCTCTGTTGGCGAAGATACGATCAGCAAAGTCATTCAAAGAACTGGAAGAAGAAATTAACAGAAAAAGACAAGAAGAGCTCGATGAAATTGAAATTATTTCAAGTCTCGACTAAAGAGGAATTGAGGCAAGCAATATTGCTCGCTTTAAAAGACGATCTAGTATACTAGATCATTTGGTATACCATAAAAAGAGGAGATTATACACTATGGTAAGTTTGAAAACTAAAATCCTTTCTTCGTTGAAGGAAGGTAACGAAGTGTCAGCAAGACAGTTTGCTGCACGGAATAAGACGACGGTTGCCACTATTGGTGCTCGTGTGTCTGAACTTCGTCGCGATGGCTTTGCCATCTACAACAACAAGCACACCGACTCACAAGGTCGTACAGTGAATAAGTACCGTCTCGGTACTCCGTCACGTGCTGTTGTAGGTGCCGGCTATGCTGCGCTGAGTGCTTAATGTAATTGAGCGTTAACAGTTGGGGCTGCTTTGTAGCCCCAACTACCCTTTATAAATAGTTTGAGAGGAATATTATGGCTGATTTAGAAGTAGTTAAAAATAACAATCCTGATACTAATATGGATAGGGTTGATAAGAAAGTTTTGAAGCTAGCTGCACTAGTGGATAACACGATTCGGTTCCACGTGGCTGATATGGAGTTTGATGAGATGGAAAAAAATTATGTCTCAACATGGCTTCGTAAAGAGAGAGATCCTCTCTTGGTAACTATCTTGGCAACGTCAACTGGGGATCGAGACCCTAAGGACGATGACGCAGAGACTAACTAATATCTGTGGAACTTACTGGAGTCATTTTTGGCTTAATATTAAAAGTGCATCTGTGCATTTTTGGAACGGATTTACTACATTAGTACACGCTATCTTTCCTATATTATTTAAGCGAAAAATACAAGAAGAGCCAGAGACATTTAAATTACATCCGGATCTTGATAGATTAAAAGCACTCAGAGACGAAGATGATAAATGACGATCAGGTTAGACACATAATAAATGACGACCTGGTTAGAGAATTACCAATCAAATTTGACGGTGAAAGGCTGCGTGCAGACCTAGCGCGTATACTTTCCAATGTAGACATCAACAGGACAGGTCAATTATGCTTGACCCACGCTCCCAAGCGTAACTCTCATCCGGATGGACCCTGCTATCAAGGTACTGGTTCATTACATTATCAATGGGCCCTGCACGGTGGTGACGAGCTCATCAAAACAGTTTTAAAAAATCCACTAAAAGAAGCTGACTTTACAGACTTCATTCCAGACTTCGAAGGTACATACTTTTATGACGCTTGGAAAAAGTTAAAAGAGTTTGGCCAAAGCTATACCTTTGGAAGGTTTGATATTGGGAGAATGAGAATTGTTCGTCTTAATCCTCGCGAATGTTTAACCTGGCACAGAGACGTAACAGCTAGGATACACATACCTATAGTTACAAACAAAGAGTCGCGAATTGTAATTACAGATCGTGTGTATCACCTACCAGAGGGTTATACATATTTGGTTCAAACAGTTTTCAATCACTCAGCCTTTAATGGGGGTACTGAGAAAAGATATAATCTACTAATATCGACAGTACCTACTGAAAAGCAGGAGAGGAAGTTCCTTGAGTCATACTTGGAGCAATAAAAGAGAACATTCGTTTTGTGTACACCCATGGACGAACCTTTTAGTTAACAATCCTGGAACATATCAGTTTTGTTGTATCACTGACAAGTATTCTATTACTGGTGAGGACGGTAATGTGTTGCTGGCTGGGCAAGGAGATATGCCAGAGGAGGCTTGGAATGCAAAGAGTGTGCGTGATGTTCGAAAGGCAATGCTCAATGGTGAGAGATTAGACATATGTAAGAACTGTTGGCACCAAGAGTCAATAGGCAAAGAAAGCTATAGAGATAGACATAACAGAGAATGGGAGCAACGTCTGGGTAAAGAGGAAATAGAAAGACGTGTTGAGTATTCTTTAAAGAATGATTACGCAGTTGATGTTAATCCGGACTATCTTGATTTAAGATTAGGAAATATTTGTAATCTTAAATGTAGAATGTGTAATGTATGGAACAGTAGTCAGATAGAGAAAGAACATAATGAATTGAAAACAAATAACAAGTATGCTGATATATGGACTAGAGAAGAAGGTAGAGACACAAATGTACCATCGCGAAAGAACGATTGGGTAGAAACTAATGAGTTATGGGAGCAGTTAAACGGTTATATACCAAGTTTGAAGAAGGTTTACTTTACTGGTGGCGAACCAACATTAGTGGAAAACAACTATAGCTTTATGAAGGAAATAATTAAAGCTGGATATCAGGACAAAATTGATATTATGTTTAACACTAATTGTACTAATATACAACCAAGATTTTTAGATTTATTATCTCAATTTAAATACGTTCAAATTAATGCTAGTATAGATGGTGTTGGACCAGTGAATGATTATATAAGATATCCATCAACTTGGAAATCGATTCGCGAGAACTTTATTAATATAGCTAAGCTACCAGACGTGCATGTTGATATATCACCAGTTATAATGATCTATAATATATTGAACATAACTGACTTACTAGACTTTGCTAAAGAGATAGGTGATATGTGTGGTAAAATTATTGATGTTGATTTTCTTTATTGCCAAAAGCCAACACATCTAGATCCAATGAACCTAGATGAAAATACAAGGTCGGCAGCATTTATATCGTTGTGGCGAGCACAAGATACATGGTTATATAGAAACTCAAGTATCACTAAGAACAATGTTGATTCATACTTAACAATGTTAGAGGGAAGCAGGAACGAGAACTGGAGACAGTGCATGAGAGACTTTTGGGATATGACTAAAATATGGGATACAAAACGAAAGCAATCATTTAAGGATTCTATTCCAAAACTTTATGAGATGTTACATGGACAGGAGTAAAACATTTTGTGTTAAGCCCTGGATCCATATGGCAACATATACTACTGGTGAAGCTCTGATGTGTTGTGTTGCTAGAGAGGCCGCTGGTAACCTTAACAAACATACTATTCAAGAGATATGGAATAGCAAACATTATAGAGAAGCAAGATTAAAAATGCTTCGTGGCGAAAAAGTGTCAGCATGTCAGAAGTGTTATGATGAAGAAGCCAGTGGAGTTAAGTCTCATAGAATAATAGAAAATTATGTTTGGGAGACTAGTACATCTACTGTATCTCAAGGTTATATTGGTACTGAGGAAATAGATAAACTAATAAACCTTACCTTTGATGATGGTGAGCTTCCGACCACCGGACCGATTTCGTTTGATTTTAGATTAGGTAATACATGCAATCTACAATGTGTGATGTGTGGACCAAAAGACAGTAGTAAATGGGTTGGTCTAGCTAAACAACTAGGTCAAATTGATAAGTGGGATACAAATAAATTTAATTGGGTTGAGAATGATGAGTTTTGGGAAAAACAATTCTTTCCTTTACTGCCATCTGTAAAACATTTAATACTTGCTGGTGGTGAACCTTTGTTACTAAAACAACATACACAATTATTAGAGAAAATTATAGCCACAGGACATAATAAACATATTAAGATTAGGTATCATACTAATGGTATAACAATGCCTAGTAATATACTTCAGATGTGGTCTGAGTTTGAATTTATTGATCTTTGTATTTCTATGGACTGTTGGGGTGAGAAGAATAGTTATATTAGGTATTCTGAAAAAGATATGTGGGAGGATATATTAGACAATCTCTATATGTTAGATAACTCACCAGATAATATATCACCTCGTTTAAATTGTACTGTTAATGCTCTTAATGTATTTTATGTACCTGATTTTGTTGATTGGATATTAGAAAAAAACTTTAGGAAAGTAAGTAAACATCAATCGTTTTTAAATGGATTGCCGTTTGTAGGTTATGTTCATGGACCAGTATATTTAAATTGCCGAATGTTGCCTAAGCACGTAAAGGAGGTTATAGTAAAAAGGTATGATAAGTGGTACCAGAAGTTTGATGAACCTTGGTTTGGAGTAGATAGAATATATGCTATAAAAGATTTTTTGATGGGTGAAGATAAGTCAAGCCACTTTGAGGAATTTAAAAGTTATATAACTAAGATAGATAATATTAGAGGTACTAGTTTTGAAAAAACGTTTCCAGAGTTTGCAGCAATATTATGATTAGTCAATGGTTTAGTACTGATAATAAAGAGGTTATATCTCCCACGTTTTGTCCTGTTCCATGGACACTTGAATATTTCGAAAGTGATGGGAGAGAGGCTTTATGTTGTAAGAGTCTTCTAAGAAAAAATTCAGATTGGAATGGTCCTGAAATGAAACAGCTCAGATTGAATATGCTGAGTGGGAAAAAGAGTAAGGACTGTACAGTGTGTTATAAGGAAGACGAGAATGAAAAGAACTTATCTCTTAGACTATTATATTTAACTTGGGGTCGTCTTAGTTCTGAGGTGGACCTTGTTGATTATGCCAAACAGACCAAACCTGACGGTACATTTAATCAACGGGCACAGATCCTTCATCTTACTTTAGGAAATGCATGTACTGGACAATGCAATATGTGTTCTCCTTGGAACAGTAGTGCACTTCATTCACCTTATAAAAAAATAAGCGAGAAGCTAGGATATGATTATCAATATAATCCAGATGATTATAAATGGGTCAATGATGATGAGATATGGGAGAAAAAATATTACCCTAAAATACACTCGGGCTTAAGATCCTTATATCTTGTTGGTGGCGAGCCAATGATTATCGATAGGAATTATAAAGTTCTTAAATATTGTGTTGATAATGATTTTGCTAAGAACATACGGTTATATTATAGCACAAACACAATGCAAATGGTACCAGAAGAAGTTCAATTGTTATGGCGAGAATTTAAACATGTACATCTCGATCTTTCTATTGATGATATACATGAGCGGAACGAGTATATCAGGTATCCATCTAAGTTCGAACAAACATTAGAATTTGTAGAGTGGTGTGATAATGAAACAGATGATAATGTATCTATAGGTGTCGGTACAACGATACAAAATTTAAATATATATTATCTTCCTGAGATTCAAGACTGGTGGTTTAAACAAAATTACAAGAAAATTAATAAAAATCTTGGAGGGTTTGTTTATGTCCATATGTTAAATCTTCCGGAAAGATGTAGTCCATCAAGACTACCACTTAAAGCTAAAGAGTTAATCAAGACTAAAATTACTAATTGGTTATGTCGAGATTTAAATTATCAATGTTCAAGCAATCATCCACAAATTATTGAAAATAGTAAATGGGCTCAAACAAGAATAATGAGTTTGTTAACTCATATGTATGACAAAGGTATTTCATCTCTCGATAAAAGCGATGAAGAACATTTTGATGACTTTCTTAAATGGACAACCGCATTAGATGGTACTAGAAACACAAATTATTTAAATGTGTTTCCTGTTTTTAGGGAGTTTGTTAATGGATGATATCATTTTGAGTAAATTAGGAGAAGTAAATGTGGACCATATATACTAGGGAGGCTTGCAACTATTGTGATATGGCTAAAGCTGAGATGGATCGTCTTGGTATAAAGTATAAGATTGTTGAGCAAAACGAACAGACAACAGTGGAGTTGTATAAAAAACTAGGTAAGATTATATTTACATATCCTCAAATATTTGATCATAATGAGACTCGGATTGGTGGATTTGGAGATTTATTAGATCATACTGAATATGAATCAAGCTCACTTAAACAAATGTAATATGGAGTTATATTATGCCAGAAGTATCTTTAATTATTGAAGAGTCTAAAAAAGATTCTAAGAAGAAAAAAGAAAAAAATTCTAAAGTTATTAAACCTGAAATTAACGAATTAGACAGAAATGCCATGGGTGGCACAGAGCTAATGAAGCACGAGTT
>Ga0114898_1000937_pt1 | contig 19273 bp, 18 predicted proteins | sample Malvired_Geostar_FD_83496 | JGI IMG/M metagenome (GOLD analysis project Ga0114898, IMG submission 83496) | Marine viral communities from the Global Malaspina Expedition - Malaspina viral metaG DeepMed_Geostar | ecosystem: Environmental > Aquatic > Marine > Oceanic | place: Mediterranean Sea... | reverse complement strand
AGGCGCTGGATTGCGACGTCATGCACAACCTGGTCGTAGGCGCGTTGCAGGAAAGTCGAATAAATGGCGGCAAAGGGTTTCAAACCTTCCGCAGCAAGGCCTGCGGCGAAAGTCACCCCATGCTGCTCGGCAATGCCGACATCGAAAGTGCGCGCGGGGAACTTTTCACCGAAGATATCGAGGCCCGTGCCGGACGGCATGGCTGCCGTGATCGCGACGATCTTGTCGTCCTCTTCCGCGTGAGCGACGAGCGCTTCCGCGAAGACCTTTGTGTAGCTGGGCGCATTGGCCTTCGCCTTCGCCTGCGCGCCCGTGACCACGTCGAATTTCGAGACGCCGTGATATTTGTCCTCGGCCGCTTCGGCAGGTGCGTAGCCCTTGCCCTTCTGGGTCACGACATGAATGAGAACCGGACCTTCAGCGTCGCGCACATTCTTCAGGACGGGTAGCAGATGGTCGAGGTTATGCCCGTCTATCGGACCGATATAATAAAGACCCAGCTCCTCGAAGAGCGTGCCGCCCATTGCCATGCCGCGCGCATATTCCTCGGCACGCCGCGCACTTTCCTCCAGACGCTTCGGCAGGAGCTTCGCGAGCTGTTTGCCGAGATGGCGCATGGAGCGATAGGTGCCGCCCGAGAGCCGACGCGCGAGATAGGCGCTCATGGCGCCGACAGGAGGTGCAATCGACATGTCGTTGTCGTTCAGGATGATGACGAGGCGGCTGTCCATTGAGCCGGCATTGTTCATCGCCTCATAGGCCATGCCAGCAGACATCGCGCCGTCACCGATCACGGCAATGACGTTGTTGTCCCCACCCTTGAGGTCGCGGGCGACGGCCATGCCGAGGCCCGACGAAATCGACGTCGAGGAATGAGCGGCGCCGAAGGGGTCGTAATCGCTTTCGGCGCGCTTGGTGAAGCCGGAGAGGCCCTCACTCTGGCGTAACGTGCGGATACGGTCGCGGCGGCCGGTCAGAATCTTGTGCGGATAAGCCTGATGGCCGACATCCCAGATGATCCGATCATCCGGGGTGTTGAAGACGTAGTGCAGCGCTACCGTGAGCTCGACCACGCCAAGCCCCGCTCCGAGATGTCCCCCCGTCTGCGAGACGGCATCAATCATCTCCAGGCGCAACTCGTCGGCAAGCTGACGCAGATCGGCTTCGTCGAGCGCGCGGAGATCCGCCGGTATTTTCACCCGGTCAAGAAGAGGGGTGGCAGTACTGCTGGTCAACACTCACCTCGGCCGCCATAGGCCCGATATGGCCGGAATTCGGCCTGGAAACGAGAGCCGGAAAATCATATGCCATTCACGTCTCTCAGTTGCGGCGCGTTATAACGAAATGCGCGGCCTGACGCAAAAGGTCGGCTCTTTCGTCAAACAAATCAAGATGTTGGATGGCCTGATCGGCAAGCATCCGAGCCTGCTCGCGCGCGCGCTCCACCCCGATGATCGAAACAAAGGTCGCCTTGCCTGCGGCTGCATCTTTTCCGGGCGTCTTGCCCAGCGTTCGGACATCGCTTTCGGCGTCCAGCAGGTCATCCGCGATCTGATAGGCAAGGCCCATATCGTGTGCGTAGGCGTGAAGCGCGTGATCGGCCTCCGCCGAGGCACGGCCAAGAACAGCGCCCGCCTCGCAACAGAAGGAGATCAGCGCCCCTGTCTTCAATTGCTGAAGGCGGGTGATGCCGCCGATGTCGAGCTCCCTGCCCTCGCTGGCGAGATCGATCATCTGCCCCCCCACCATACCATGTGCGCCCGCCGCATGCGCCAGACGGCGCACAAGCTCCACCCGGACACGCGCGCGTTCATGGGTCTCGGGGTCGGCAAGAATATCGAAGGCGAGCGTAAGGAGCGCATCGCCCGCGAGAATGGCGGTCGCCTCGTCATACTCCCGGTGCGTCGAAGGCAAGCCGTGGCGAATGTCGTCATCGTCCATGGCCGGGAGATCGTCATGGACAAGCGAATAGATATGCACGCATTCGGCTGCCGCCGCTGCGCGGAGCGCGGCGTCCGCCGTCACACCGAAAAGTGACGCACTCTGGCAAACGAGAAAGGGCCGGAACCTCTTGCCACCGCCAAACGCCGCATAGCGCATGGCCTCGGCCACTCGGCCCTCGGGCCCTTCGGCGCGCGGCAGCAGATGATCAAGCGTCCTCGCAACGTCTTCCGCCGTTGCGGAAAGCGTAGCTTCAAATGATTGTGTCGTACCGGGGGAAAAACTCATCGGCGGCGGGCGTTCAGCCCACATCCAGGGGTTCGGTGCCCGAAGGCTCGCCGGAAGAGGACAGGCTGATTTTTTCGATCTTCGCTTCGGCCGCCTTGAGGCGCGCCTCGCAATGTGCCTTCAGCGCCGTGCCGCGTTCATAGAGATCGATGGACTTTTCCAGTTCGGCGCTGCCGGATTCGAGCTGGCTTACAATCTTTTCGAGTTGCGCAAGCGCCTCCTCGAAGCTCAGCTTCTCGATGTCCTTATGGGCGTCAGCTTTGGCGGCGGACATGTTCGTCTCCTCTCGCGCATCGGTAGCGGGTCTTCAGGCGGTGAGCATCAGCGCTTTCACATGAGCTGCGGCGCTCGCCGCCAGTGCTTTCAAGTCATACCCGCCCTCAAGGGCGGAAACAACGCGGCCTCCACAGAGCCTGCCGGCTGCTTTCACCAGTTCGGCGGTTGCCCAGCCGAAATCCTCGTCGGTAAGCTGCAAATTGGCCATCGGGTCCGCCATATGCGCATCGAAACCCGCCGAAATGAAGATGAAATCAGGGCGAAACATCTCAATGGTGGGGATAACCGCATCCGCAATTGTGGCACGAAATTCATCGGACCCAGCACCGGGTTGCAGGCAGCGATTGTAGATATTGCCGAGCCCATGCTCACTTGCCCGGCCCGTGCCCGGATAAAGCGGCCATTGATGGGTCGAAATATAGAGAAGCGAGGGGTCTATCTCGAAGGCGGCTTGCGTGCCATTGCCATGATGGACGTCGAAATCGAGCACGGCGACACGCTCACAGCCATGCACTTCACGAGCGTGGAGCGCGCCAATGGCTATGTTGTTGAAAAGACAGAAGCCCATGGCGGTTTCAGGCTCGGCGTGATGCCCCGGTGGGCGCACCGCGCAGAAGCCGTTGCGGGCGCTTCCCGCCATCACTTCGTCCACCGCAAGAATGACGGCGCCCGCCGCACGATAAGCCGCTTCAAGCGAGCCCGGCGACATCGAGGTATCGGCGTCAATGCGGCGAAAGCCCTCCCGCGGCACCGATCCTTCGATGAACTCGATATGGCCCTCGGAATGAACGCGGGCGATCTGTTCACGTGTTGCGCGCGGCGCAGTAACCCTTTGGAGAAGCGCAAATTCCTCCACTTCGAGCGCACCCAACACGGCCCGCAACCGGTCCGCGCATTCGGGGTGGCCAGGCGGCATCTCATGTTCGAGGCAAGCGGAATGAGTGACGAGAAGCGTGGTCATTTTCCCAGCTTAGCACATGGTACAGCAAGCTTCAGGCGCGGCTATACCAGTCCACGCCCTTCTCGTCGCGGCGCACTGTCGCAAGACCGCGCCCCAGCAGGCAATTCAGATGGGCGAGGCTTTCGCCTGTTGCCATGAAAAAGACTTCCGGGCCGATCTTGCGCTTGAAAAGGGCCGGAAAAACGTCAATGGCGCGCTTGGGCTCGTCCAGCATGTCGAGGAGCTTCGAGAGGCCATCCTCGTGGCCGTCAATGAGCTGCGTCAGGCGCTCGTGAAGGCCGTAAAAAGGCTCGTTATGCGCGGGCAGAACGAGGACATCATTGGGCAGGCTCTCTCGTATGCGCTTGCAGCTGTCGATCCACTCCTGAAGCGGGTTTTCATAGGCTTCGGTCGGATGGACGCTGATATTCGACGATATCTTCGGGAGAACCTGATCGCCGGAAATCAGGATACGACCTTCATCGCAATAGAGGCAGACATGCTCGGGGGCATGACCCGAGCCAATGACGACGCGCCATGTACGCCCGCCGACACTCAATTCGTCTCCCTCACGCAGGCGGCGGAAGATATCGGGCAGTCGCGAGACGCGCTGACCGAAATCGCCGAAACGCTTGCGATAGCTTTCGACGCCACGATCGCTGAAACCGGCGGCGCGGTAGAAATCGAGGGCTTCCTGCGGCGCGTCGCGGCCCGTATCGAGGACGAGATTGCGGCACATCAGGAAATCGGTGCGCGACATCTGAAGATCGACGCCCCATTTGCGGCTGAACCAGCCCGCAAGGCCGACATGATCGGGATGAAGATGGGTGACGATGAGCCCGGTGACCGGCTTGCCGCGCAGACCCGTCTTGAAAACCTCCCGCCAGAGCGCCTTGACCTCATCGGAGGCGACACCCGTATCCACGACCGTCCAGCCGTCTCCATCTTCCAGAAGCCAGAGATTGATGTGGTCGAGCTGGAAGGGCAGCGGCATACGCACCCACCAGACGCCCGGCGCGGCTTCCATCATTTCAGCCGGCTCCGGCACCCTGTCGAAGGGATAACGCAAACCGCGACTTTCTATGGGCGCCTGGGAAATATCGGACATGTGAACTCTCGAACGGGCGCGCACGGAAACTCGTGCGGCGCCCATCCGTGATAGGCGCAGGGCGAAGCGAGGTCAAACCGGTCCTTTACCATGCCAGCCCGACGCTGCGGAAAGAGGCTTCTCAATCCGCAAAAACGGCGGAATCACACGTCATGAGGCTCTCGGCTCCCGCCGTCGCCGGGGCAAGAAGGCCGTGCACGGCAGGCAAGATATTCGTTGCATAAAACTGCGCGATTTCGAGGCGCGATGCTGCCTTGCCGCCAAGCGCCGCACGAGCAAGGTAATGCCCGCCCGCCGCCGTGCCGAAGAGGCGGAGGTAAGGCGCTGCGCCCGCAAGGCAATCGTTCGGGGCGGACTTCACATTTGCGAGCATGTAGTCCGTCGCCTTGTCCAACGTGTCCAGCGCATCGTCGAGCGCGGCGCCGATGCCTGTCAGAACCTTGTCGTTGGAGGAGCGCGCGTCACGCGCGGTCTCGCGCATTTCCGCAATGAAGCCGCGCGCGACATCACCATTTCCCAGCGGCAATTTGCGCGTCACGAGGTCGATTGCCTGAATGCCATTGGTGCCTTCATAGATCGGCAGGATGCGCGCATCGCGCAGGAATTGCGCCGCGCCCGTTTCCTCGATGAAACCCATACCGCCATGAATCTGGATGCCGATGGAGGCGACTTCGACGCCGATATCGGTGGAGAAGGATTTTGCGATGGGGGTCAGGAGATCGGCGCGGGCCTGCGCGGCACTGCGCTTGTCCCCGGTGTCGTCCGCATGTGCAGAATCAATCGCGACGGCAGTGGCGTAGCAGATCGCGCGCGACGCATCCGTCAGCGATTTCATGGTGAGCAGCATACGGCGGATATCGGGATGTTCGATGATGGGTGCCATTTCACCGACCGGAAGGTCCGATCCTGCGGGGCGGCCCTGCTTGCGCTCCTTCGCGTAATCCAGCGCATGCTGATACGCGGCTTCGGCGATGGCGACGCCTTGCGTACCGACGAGGAGACGAGCGTTGTTCATCATCGTGAACATGCAGGCGAGGCCCCGGTTCTCCTGTCCGATCAATGTACCGATGGCGCCTTCCTTTTCACCATAAGCCATGACGCAGGTGGGGCTGCCATGAATACCGAGTTTCTCTTCAAGGCCGATGCAGAAAGCATCGTTGCGGGCCCCGAGAGAGCCGTCTTCATTGACGAGAAACTTCGGCACGAGGAAGAGCGATATGCCCTTGGTGCCAGCGGGCGCATCGGGCAGACGGGCGAGGACGAGATGGACGATATTTTCCGCCATGTCGTGATCGCCATAGGTGATGAAAATCTTGGTGCCGGTGATGCGATAGGTGCCATCGCCTTGCGGAACGGCCTTTGTCTTCAAGGCGTTAAGGTCGGACCCCGCCTGCGGCTCGGTGAGGTTCATGGTGCCGGTCCACTCGCCCGAGATGAGCTTGGGGAGATAGAGTTTCTTCTGCTCCTCCGTGCCGTGGGCCGTCAGCGCCTCGATGGCGCCCTGGCTGAGGATCGGGCAGAGGCCGAAAGAAAGGCAGGCCGCATTCCACATCTCCTGCATGGCGACGGAAAGCGCGACCGGCAGACCCTGACCGCCGAAATCCGGCGTTGCCGCGAGGCTGCCCCAGCCGCCTTCCACCCATTTGCGGTAGGCATCAGCAAAGCCCGAAGGTACTGAAACGTCTTGGTTATTCAGTTTGACGCCTTCGGCATCGCCGGAGCGGTTCAAAGGGGCCAGGACATCTGCCGCGAGCTTCGCGCCCTCTTCCATCACGGATTCCACGAGATCCGCCGAGAGATCCGCGAAGGGGCCGGTGCCCATCAAACCATCGAGGCCCGCCACCTCATTCAACGTGTAAGCCATGTCGCGAACGGGCGGACGATATGTCATGAAGGCTCCTCAATCACAAAGAGACGCGGGGGAAGGCTGATTGCGTGCCTTTTACTGTATTCTCCGCGCCGTGTGTACCGAGCGAAAGAATGGATTGAAGGTGGGTGGCGTGGCGGAATGCCTGAAGGCAACGGCGGAAGCGATCGAACGGGCGGGCGCCGCGATCCGCGAGGGCCGGCTCGTCGCCTTTCCGACAGAGACGGTCTACGGCCTCGGTGCCGATGCGACAGACGACAAAGCCGTGGCGAGCATCTTCGAGGCGAAGGGCAGGCCCCGCTTCAACCCGCTGATCGTGCATGTGGCGGATTTCGCGGAAGCCCAAAAACACTGTGTTTTCAATGCGGAAGCGGAAGAACTCGCGCGCCGTTTCTGGCCCGGCGGCATCACGCTGGTGCTGCCGAGGCGCGAGGATACGCCGCTTTCGCTGCTGGTGAGCGCGGGGCTCGACACGGTGGCAATCCGCGTGCCTGCGCATGAGACCGCACGCGCCCTCATCAAAGCGGCGAAACGCCCGCTCGCCGCGCCATCCGCAAACCCGTCAGGCAAGGTGAGCCCGACTTGCGCCGCCCATGTGATGGAGGGGCTTGGCGGCGCGCCGCAACTTGCCTTCGTGCTCGACGGAGGCTCTTGCCCGCTCGGACTGGAATCCAGCGTGATCGGATTTCCTCAAGGAATTCCGACACTTCTCAGGCCCGGCGCTGTGGCGCGGGACGAGATCGAGAAGGCGCTGGGCAAGCCGCTGGCTAACGCCGATACCGGGGCCGGCGAAGAAGGCCGTGCCTCGCCCGGCCAGCTCGAAAGCCATTATGCGCCGGGGTCGCCGATCCGGCTCAACGCCCGGGAGGTCGCGGAAGACGAGGTGCTTCTCGCCTTCGGCCCCGACGCACCGGAGGCGAAAACCTCAATGAATCTCTCGCCTTCCGGCGATCTCGGGCAGGCGGCGGCAAATCTCTTCGCGATGCTGCGCGCGATAGATGCGGAGGCGCGAGGGCGACGCATCGCCGTCATGCCGATACCCATGACAGGGCTTGGCGAGGCGATCAACGACCGGCTGAAAAGGGCTGCAGCCCCAAGAAGTTAGCTTCTTTTTCCGGTCGCATTTTCTACGGAAAACCGGCTTCCACTTTTCCGGAAAATGCTCAGAGAGGACCGACCAATATCGTCGGGATGCCATTCGTCGGCGGGCGGATGGTGGCGACGGCGGTGCCTTTCTTGCGGCCGGGCTTTACCTCGGAAACGTCGCGGCCAGCGGCAGCGAGACGATCCCGGACAGCCGTCACATTCTCCGCCTTCCAGGCAAGTCCCCAGAAATGCTCGGCTTTTGGCGCCTTCGCCTCGTCGAGCGGCTGGACCACCTCGATGGTGAGGCCGCCGGTACGGAAGAAGAGCTGGCGGACGCCCCATTCGGGCTTCGTGTGATCGAGGGCGAGGCGGATGCCCAGCTTGTCCCCGAAAAGCGCCTTGCAGGCTTCCGCATCGGGGGTCATCACCACGACATGATCGCAGGCGGTGACGGCTTCCGCCTCAGAAACACCTTTCACGAGGGGTGCAGGCGGGAGCGCATCGGCAGGGCTAAGGTGTTGAATTCCCAGCATGAAAAGGCCGCGGGTCTGGTTCTTTGGCAGGGCGATGGTACGCCATTCGCGGATGGCGCCCGTGATCTCGTCACGGCCCTTGCCGTCGACAGGCGCATCGGAGGCAAGGCCGCGCGCATTGAAGGCGGCGCTGGCAGCCGCCGCATCGTCCACGCCCAGAACGATGCCGAAAAGCCCCTCGCCCTGCGCATCGAGATGAGCCCTCAGCGCATCGGCATTCGTCCCTTCGGCGACCGGCGCATAGAGCTCCACATAGGTATTTGCCAAGCGATACAAGACGTTACCCGTACCGACGCCCGGATGGACACCCTTCCAGGAGGGCTCGCGCCCGAGGATCGCCGTGTAGTTCTTCTCCGCTTCCTTCAGGTCGCGGACGGCGATGATGATGTGGTCGACGCTCGTTACTTCGGTCATTACTTCGGTCATTCGCGGCAGTCCATTCGAGGGCTTCTGGGCGGCACTCTAGGCATATTGCGGGAGGGCCGCCAGAGGACGGCAAGCAAGAGGATTTGCGCGGAATTTGTGCCCGGGTGCGGGGACAAAGCGGGGCGACCGTCATCGAAACGTCACGAAACCGTCACAAAGGGCATTTCTCATTCATCTGTATACAGATGAAAAATAAACAATCCCCGGTTTCCCTGCCTTCGCCTCCAAAGCCATGCCCCACCCGAATCGCGTTCCGCGATTCGTGCCTCCCCTCAAAGGAGAGGCCAAGCGAGAAAAGTCGTCCCCGGTGAGTTATCCCCATTCCGGCGCACCGCTTTCGCCGGGGTGACACATTTGATTAGATCGTCTGATTAGATCGTCGCTCAAAGCCCACCCAGAAGAAGGTGCCAGACATGTCCCTCTCCCCTGCCCGCCTGCGCGGCATGCTCGACACGCTGACAAGACAATATGGTGTGCCGGGAGCCTCCCTTGCCGTGTGGTCCGGCGGCGAGATGAAAGAGGCGGCGGCGGGCGTCTGCAATATCGAGACGAAGGTGCCGGTGACGTCCGACACGCTGTTCCAGATCGGCTCCATCACCAAGCTCTATACGACGGTGCTTGCCATGCAGCTCGTGGAGGAAGGCAAGCTCGATCTCGACCGGCCGGTGCGCGACATTATCCCCGATTTCGCAGTGGCGGACGAGGAGGCGGCAGCGCGGATCACACTTCGCCACCTGCTGAACCATACGAGCGGGATCGACGGCGATTTTTTCAAGGATGCGGGGCGCGGGGAAGACCGTGTGGGAAACTATGTCCGCCTACTGAAGGATGTTGCCCAGATACATCCGCCGGGGCAGATGTTCTCCTATTGCAATGCGGGCTTCGTGGTCGCGGGCCGCATGATCGAGCTGGCCACGGGCAAGACATGGGACAAGGCCATTCGCGAGCGCATTGCCAAGCCCATCGGCACGCCCGCCTTTTCAACGCTGCCCGAACAGGCCATGCGCTATCAGACGGCAATCGGCCATGTGGGCGCGCCCGGCGCCCTCGCCGTGACGCCAATCACCTATCTCGCGCAATCGAACGCGCCCGCAGGCTCGATGCCGATGGCAAAGGCCAGCGACGTGATCGCCTTTGCGCGCATGATGATGAATGACGGCGTGGCGGCGAATGGCACACCGATATTGAGTGCGGAAAGCGTCCACCAGATGCATTTGCGCACGGTAACCTGCCCGCCGCAGATGAACATCGATGCAATCGGGCTTGGCAGCTTTCTCTGGGACTGGAACGGCGACGGGCATTATGACGTGTTCGGCCATGACGGCTCGACCATCGGACAGGCCGCGTGGCTGCGCTATCACACGGAGAGCGAGACGGCGGTGGCGCTGCTGACGAATGGCGGCAATGGCAAGGGGCTCGCCGACGAGATGCTGGCGGCGATCTTTTCAGACAGCGCGGGCATCGCGCCGCCGGAGCCGCCGGCGCCCGCACGCGAGGGCATGCCGGAGCCCGCGCGGCTTACCGGCACTTATGGCAAGGCGAGCGGGACGGTCGAGATTTCGCTCAAGGATGGCGCGCTTGTGGCGCTTCACCGGCCCGCGCCGGACTTCGCGGCGCTACAGGGCACTTACACGGTGGAACTGAAGCCGGTGAACGAGACCTTGTTCATCGGGACCATGCAGGGCTATACGCGACCCGCGACCTATCATTTCCTTGGGGAAGACGATCAGGGCCGCGCGCTTTATCTTCATACGGGCGCGCGGGCGCACCGCCGGGTGTGATAGGAAGAAGTCATGAAACCCACGCCCGAGACATTGCAGCGTCTGAAGGAGATTGTCGGCGACAAGGGCTTTGTCGCCGATGAAGCCGACATGGCGCCCTATCTCGTGGAACGGCGCGATCTCTACAAGGGGCGCGCGGCGGCGGTGCTGCGCCCGGCCTCAACGGAAGAGGTTTCCGCGATCATGAAGATCGCGCATGAGGCGGGGCTTCATGTGGTGCCGCAGGGCGGAAACACGGGGCTTGTCGGCGGACAGATGCCGGACGGTACGGGCGAAGAGATCGTGCTGAGCCTCACGCGGATGAACAAGCTGCGCGGGCTCGACGCGGAGAACAACACGCTGAGCGTGGACGCGGGCGTGACGCTGGCCGCCGCACAGGAGGCGGCACGCGAAGCAGACCGCCTGTTCCCGCTGAGCCTCGCCTCGGAAGGCTCGTGCCAGATCGGCGGCAACCTCGCGACCAATGCAGGCGGCACGCAGGTGCTTCGCTATGGCAATGCGCGCGACCTCGTGCTCGGGCTCGAAGTGGTGCTGGCGAATGGCGATATCTGGAACGGGCTGACGGGCTTGCGCAAGGACAATACGGGCTACGACCTCCGTCATCTCTTCATGGGGTCCGAAGGAACGCTCGGCATCATCACGGGGGCGGTGCTGAAACTTTTTCCGCGCCCGCGCGCGATATCGACGGCCTTTGCCGCCGTGCCGGATGTGGGGGCGGCGGTGAAGCTCCTGCATGTGGCGGACGCCTTGTCGGGCGGACAGGTGACGACCTTCGAACTGGTGCCGCGCATCGGCGTCGAATTCGTGACGCGACATCTCGAAGGCGCAAGCGATCCGCTGCCGGACGCCTCGCCCTGGTATGTGCTGATCGAGATGACGGCGGGCGCGGAGATGGCGAAGCTCGACGAGACGATGGAAATGGCGCTGGAAGAAGGGCTCGACACGAAGCTCGTCACGGACGCGGCCATTGCACAATCGGAAACGCAGCGCGGCGACTTCCGCCGCCTGCGCGAGAGCCTGTCGGACGTGCAGCGCGAGGAAGGCGGCAGCATCAAGCATGATATTTCCGTGCCGGTGTCGCGGATGGCGGATTTCATTGCGCAGGCGAGCGAGGCGGTGACAGCGCGGCTGCCGGGCATCCGCCCCGTGCCCTTCGGCCATATCGGCGACGGGAATATTCACTTCAATCTCAGCCAGCCCGTGGGGATGGACAAGAGCGAGTTTCTTGCGCTCTGGGGCGAGATGAACGCCATCGTGCACGGGATCGTGCGCGGGATGGGCGGCTCCATCAGCGCGGAGCATGGCGTGGGGCAATTGAAGCGCGACGAAATCGCGGCGACGAAATCGCCCGTCGAGATGGCGATGATGCGGGCGCTGAAACAGGCGCTCGACCCGAAGGGGATACTCAATCCGGGGAAGGTTGTTTGAGGAAATAAATTTTCCGCTGCTTTTTCAACAAAGAATGTCATCCCGGGGCTTGTCCCCGGGACCCAATCCACCTTACGGCAAATGCATGAGCTATTTCGTCTACGTGCTCGCCAGCCGCAAACACGGAACGCTGTATATTGGTGTGACGAACAATCTTGCACGGCGCGTCTGGGAACACCGGGAAGGCATCGGGTCAAAGTTTACGAAGAAATACGGTGTTCACAGACTGGTCTATACAGAGCCGTATGAGGACATCGAACGCGCAATCCAACGCGAAAAGACCATGAAAGAATGGCCGCGTGTCTGGAAGATCCGGCAGATTGAGCGTGACAATCCCGAGTGGGATGACCTCTGCGACAAACTGAACGGATAAGCGAGTGGGTCCCGGCAACAAGCGCCGGGATGACACTTTTTGTTTGGCTATGTCCGAGCCAAAAGCTTTCGCCGGGACGATCAAGCAAGGCAATTACAGTATTTTTTATGTGCGTGTCTAATCCGCACTCCGCGCAAGGGCGCTGCCGATGGGCAGGTTCTGGGCGGGGACGATCAGCACCTTGTCGATGCGGGGCCCGTCCATGTCCACGACCTCGAAGCGATAGCCGTTCCAGGCGAAATAGTCGCCCTCGCGCGGCAAGCGGCCGAACCAGTTGAACATGACGCCTGCGAGCGTATTCACCTCGGAGCTTTCATCGCCCGGCAGCTTCTGAAGTTTCAGGAGGCGGCGCACTTCCTCCACCGACACGACACCGTCGATGATCCACGAACCGTCCTCGCGGATGGCGACGGCGGAATTGCCGGACGCCGCGTGATCGGAAATATCGCCGATCATGGCAAAGAAGATTTCCGACATGGTGATGGTGCCGACGACATCGCCATATTCGTCGATGATGAAGCCCATGAACATGTTTTCGGACTGGAGGATGCCGAGCGCCTTCAACACGCTGGCCGTGCGCGGGATATAGATCGGCTGCGACATGCGCGCGAGAAGCTGATCGTTGGAGCGCGGGTTGAGATAGAGGTCTTCGAGACGGACCATGCCGATGAAGGGCCCGTTCGAACCGCGCCGGACCGGATAGCGCATCATCTGATGCTCGCGGATGACGGCGAGATTTTCCTCGACCGTTTCCTCCACATCGAGCCAGACGAGCTGGACGCGCGGCGTCATGATTTCGGCGACGCGCGTATCGCCGAGACGGAAGACACGGTTCACGATATCGCGCTCGACGCTTTCGATGGCGCCCGCGGCGGCACCCTCCTCGATCAGATGCTTGATCTCCTCTTCCGTGACCTTCGGCACTTCACGGCCCGTGAAGCCATAAAGCTTGAGAACGGCCTCGGTCGACCAGGAGAGGAAGGTGACGGCGGGGCCGAGCAGTTTCGAGAGCCGGTTCATCGGCCGGGCAATGGCGGAGGCAATGCCTTCCGGGTTTGCCAGCGCGAGACGCTTTGGCACCAGCTCGCCGAGGATCAGCGACAGATAGGTGATGATGACGACGACGAAGCCGAAGGCGACGGGCTCGGCATATTCGCCGATCCAGGGCCAGTCCGCGATGAGGACGGAAAGCGGCCCGGCGAGCGTCGCGCCACCGAAGGCACCGGCAAAGATGCCGACCAGCGTGATCCCGATCTGGACGGAAGAGAGAAAGCGGCCCGGCTCCGACTGGAGCTTGAGCGCTGCCTCGGCACCGGCGGCCTCGCCACGCTTGCGCTTCGACAGGAGCGACTGGAGACGCTGACGGCGCGAAGAGACGACTGCCATTTCCGACATCGAAAAGAACCCGTTCAAGAGGATCAGAACGAGCAGGATGATGATGTTCGAGAGCATTATGTCCCCGGAGGCCTGGAAGGCGATTATAGGGGCAAAGTGCGCCCGTGGCGACGGGGAAGCGGGGATAGCTGTTTTTGCGGTATTTGGCGGCGCAGAGGGAAAGCCCCCAAAGCGGGAGGGATTTAGAATCGCGTCTGGCGCTATCCGCTAGAACAGGCCCATCTGGCGCTCGTCGGCAGGCTTTTTCAGGCGGGCGGGTTTTTCGGGCTCGGCCTCGACGGTGGCTCGCTCCTGAAGGGAGGGGTCGTCATTCGCGACGCGATTGATCCGTGTGCTGACGGGGATCGCCTCCATGAGATCGTCCGGCGCGGGGCGGAGCAGCGCGAGAAGCTCCTTTTCGCTCGCCGCTGGATCGAGCCAGAGATCCCAGTCCTTCTCGGCCAGGATGACGGGCATACGGTGATGGACGGGTTTCAGCGTCTCGTTCGCCTCTGTCGTCACGATGGCGCAGCTATCGAGTTCGCTGCCGCCCGAGGGCATCCATATGTCCCAGATGGCCGCCATGGCGAAGGGCCGCCCGTCCTTGCGGCGGATGAAGAAGGGCTGCTTCGGCCCCTTTCCCGATACGGCCTTCCACTCATAGAAGCCATCGGCGGGCATCAGCGCACGGTGATGGCGGAAGGCGCCGCGAAAAGAGGGCTTTTCGGCAATCGTCTCGGCGCGGGCATTGATCAAGAGGGATTGCGGCATTTCCTTCGCCCATGAAGGGACGAGGCCCCAGCGCACCAGCAGGAAGCGACGGCGGCTGCCGCCCTCACCGTCCTGCTCGCGGATCACGAGAGGGACAGGCTGGGAGGGCGCAATATTGTATCGCGGGGGGAAATCCGGCTCGTCGAGATAGCCGAAAAGGCCGCGCATCGCCTCCGGGGGCGTGGTGATGGAAAAGCGTCCGCACATGAACGGAAGGGTAAGGTGAGTCGGGATTTTTTTGTATGGGGCTGTTATGATGTAACATCTGGCGGTCAGAAGGAGGCGGCATGGCGGCGCGCGACGCGGCACAGAACGCGAGCCCTGTCACGGCGCAGGCGCATCAATCGCATGATCACCGCGAGTGCATCGACGATGCGCTGGCGCGGGCACGCGATATTTGCGCGGCGCGCGGGGTGCAGCTCACGCCGCTGCGCGAGAAGGTGTTGCAGATCGTCTGGCGGAGCCACAAGCCAGTGGGCGCCTATGAGGTGCTGGACGAGCTCTCGCGGAGCCATAAGGCGGCAAGACCGCCGACGGTCTATCGCGCGCTCGACTTCCTGATGAGCGAAGGTCTCATTCACAAGATCGAATCGCTGAATGCCTATCTCGGCTGCACGGAAGCGGGCGCGACGCATTCCGGCCAGTTCCTGATTTGCCGCCAATGCGGCGCGACGGAAGAGATCAGCGATCCGAAACTCGAAACGGCGCTCGACCAGGCGGCGAAGCGGGCCGGTTTCGTAGCAGAACGCAAAATGGTGGAGATTTCGGGGCTGTGCGCCCGATGTGCGGCCTGACGCACGGGTCTGGATGGAATTTCCGCGCGAGACTTTTCCCATAGCCGCGAAAACCCTCTAGGATCGCCGCCGACCGGCCTTTCCACGGAGCTTTTCCATCATGATGCGCCCCCTGCCCCTGTTCGCGTGCCTCGCGGCTGCCAGTATCTCCCTCGCCGCGACGAGCGCGGGGGCAATCAGCCCCAAATACCAGACGGGCACACGCTCGGGCCCTTTCGTGGCGACGGAGAAATCGCTGAGCGACCTCGTGGGCGACGAATATAAGATCAAGGGCAATCTCGGTACGGCGCTGATCCTGCAGAAGGGCGCTTCCGTCTATTCCTGCCAGATCCCGCCCGATCCCGAAAAGCTGAACTTCAAACCTTATTTCGTTTGCGCGGAACTTCAGGAACTGCCCCGCGAGGCGACGGCAAGCGAAGAAGAAGAAGAAGAAGAGACTCCCGAAACAGAGAATTGACCGAAGGCAGCGCGGCCATAATGCTGCGCGCCTGAAACCGGGAATCCCAAGAAACGCGAAACAGGATCAGGGAGAAGACAGATGAGCTACAAACCTTTCGACCTTTCGGGAAAGGTGGCCCTTGTGACGGGCGGCAATGGCGGTATCGGCCTCGGCATGGCGGATGCGATCGCGCAATCGGGCGCGGATGTCGCGATCTGGGGCACGAATGAAGACAAGAACAAAAAGGCCGCCGATCAGCTTCGCGCGCATGGCGTGAAGGTCTATTCGCGCAAGGTGGACGTTTCCGACGAGAGCCAAGTGATTGACGGCATCGGCGAAACGGTGAAAGAGCTCGGCCGGATCGACGCGGTGTTCGCGAATGCGGGCGTGGGCTTTGGCGCCCCCTCCTTCGTGGAGATGTCGACTGACGTTTACAGGAAGACGCTAGCGGTGAACCTCGACGGCGTGTTCTGGACACTGCGGGAAAGCGCACGGCACATGGTCGAGCGCGCGAAAAACGGCGATGCGGGTGGTTCGCTTGTCGGCATTGCAAGCCTTGCCGCCATTGAGGGCGCGGCGCGCAACGAGGCCTATGCGGCGACGAAGGGCGGCGTCATCTCCATGATCAAGAGCGTCGCGGTGGAACATGCACGCTACGGCATGCGCGCCAATGCCATTCTGCCGGGCTGGATCGCCACCGACATGACGGCGCAGGCGCAGGCCGCGCCCGCCTTCGCGGAAAAGGTGATCCCGCGCGTGCCGGCACGGCGCTGGGGCGAGCCCGGCGATTTTGGCGGCGTTGCCGTCTATCTCACCTCGGATGCCTCATCCTATCATTCGGGCGACACGTTCGTGATCGACGGCGGCTACGCGATTTTCTGAGGACACATGACGAATAAGCGGGACAGCACCTTGACGGAGGACGCCGATATCGACCGGCGCCTCATCCTGATGGCACGCACGGTGGTGGTGCTGTTCCGTGAGTTCGAGAAGATCGCGCGCGAGCTTGAGATCACGATCCCGCAATACCGTTTTCTGCTGTTCCTGAAACGCGGGCCGAAGCGGGCGGGCGAACTGGCCGTGGAAGCGGCGATCAGAAAGCCGACCGCTTCCGGCCTCATTGCCGACATGGAAAAACGCGGGCTCATCGCGCGCAAGCCGGACAAGGATGACGGGCGGAGCGTGAAGCTCAGCCTGACGGCGAAGGGGCTGAAAAAGCACCGCGAATTCGAGGAGGCACTGGCGCGCTACCTGCCCTCGCTGCTCGACGCGGGCGACGGGGGACGGATGCTCGACGCATTTTCGGAACTCGCCTACATCATCGACAGCCGGCGGGAGAATACCGGCCCGGTGGCGGTGGACGATCTCGTGGAAGACACGGACCGGGGCTGAAAACATAGAGGTGGGGGAACGTCATGAGTCTCGATCTCAATCCGGTGTCCGTTTCGGACTATCGCGAGGTGGCGCGCAAGCGGCTTCCGACACAGCTTTTCGACTATCTCGATGGCGGCTCCTATTCGGAACGCACACTCGGCGACAATGTGGAAGCCTTCGGGCGGTTGAAGCTGCGCCAGCGCGTACTGCGCGACGTCTCGACCATCGACACGCGGGCGGAAATCTTCGGCAATACATGGACGATCCCGGCCGCCCTCGCGCCGGTCGGCTTTGCGGGCATGTATGCCAAGCGCGGCGAAGTGCAGGCGGCGCGCGCGGCCGAGGCATTCGGCGTGCCCTATACGCTTTCGACGGTCGGCATCTGCTCCATCGAGGAGATCGCCAAGGCGACGACCAAGCCCTTCTGGTTTCAGCTCTATGTGATCAAGGATCGCGGCTATGCGGCGGAGCTGATGAAGCGCGCGCATGAGGCTGGCTGCTCGGCGCTCGTCTTCACGGTGGACCTTGCCGTACTCGGCGCGCGCTACCGCGACATCCGCAACGGCATGAACACGCAGATGTCGCTCGGCAAACGGCTCAAGGTGGCCGCCGATTTCGCGCGGCGCGTTCACTGGCTGAAAAACGTGGCGCTTGGCGGACGGCCGCTCGACTTCGGCAATCTGCGCGAGGCGGTGCCGGGCGCGCGCGGCTTCGGCGCATTCGGCGCATGGGTGTCGCAGAACCTCGACCCTTCGATGACCTGGGACGACCTCGAATGGGTGCGCAAGAACTGGCCGGGCAAGATCATCATCAAAGGCGTGATGGACGCCGACGATGCGCGGCTGGCGATGAACGCGATTGCGCCCGAAGGCATCGTGGTGTCGAACCACGGCGGCCGGCAACTCGACTCGACGCCCGCAACCATCGAGGCGCTGCCTGCGATCCGCGAGGAGGTGGGCGACGCAACCACGGTGCTGCTCGATGGCGGTATCCGCAGCGGACTCGACATCGTGAAGGCGCTGGCGTTGGGCGCGGATAGCTGCCTGATGGGGCGGCCCTGGGTCTATGCGCTGGCGGCGCGCGGCGAGGCGGGCGTTACCGCCATGCTCGGCACGATGAAGCAGGAAATGCATGTGGCGATGGCGCTGACCGGCAGCACGAAGACAAGCGAAATCGACAAGAGCGCCATTGCGTGACCGGGGCGCGATGAAACGATGAAGCGGCCCATGCGTTCTTTCTGCGATCCCCGGCGGAGCAGCGAGGAAAGCAGCCATGCTCAACATCGAGAAAACGGATAATGGCGTCATTCACATCAGGGCGTCCGGCAAACTGACCCAGCCCGACTATGACACTTTCGGCGTTCAGTTCGACAAGGTAGCGCAGGCCAACAAGCCGGTACGCGTATTGGTAGAGCTGGACCGTTTCGAGGGTTGGGACGCCGCCGGACTTTGGCAGGAACTCAAATTCGACGTGACGCATAATGACGATCTTGGCCGCGTGGCCATTATCGGCGACAAGGCGTGGGAAGAATGGGGCACGAAAATATCGAAGCCCTTCTTCAGCGCCGAAATGAAATATTTCGACAAGACGCAGGCCGCAGAGGCGCGCGACTGGCTGATGCGGCCCTAGCGGAGTCCTACTCCGCCTTCGTGATGCGGAGGATCTGACCTTCTTCCTCGTCGGTGAGGAGGTAGAGCGCACCATCGGGGCCCTGCCGCACATCGCGAATGCGCAGGCCGAGTTCCTTCAGCATGGGTTCGTCGCCCGTGATCTCATTGCCGTGGAGGGTGAGGCGGGCGAGCTGCGGGATGGCGAGGCCGCCGACAAAGAGGTCGCCCTGCCATTCGGGGATCGCATCGCCGGTATAGAAGGCCATGCCGGACGGACCGATGGAGGGCACCCAATAATGCACGGGGTCTTCCATGCCCGGCGCCGAACTCTCGCCCGAGCCGACCGCCAGGCCGCTATATTCCCGGCCATAGGTCACAACGGGCCAGCCGTAATTCTTGCCGGGCTCGGGAATATTCACCTCGTCGCCGCCGCGCGGCCCGTGTTCATTGGTCCATAGCGCGCCCGTTTCCGGGTGGAGCGCCGCACCCTGCTGATTGCGATGGCCATAAGACCAGATTTCAGGGCGCGCGCCCTCTTCACCGGCGTAAGGATTGTCCTCCGGCACGGTACCGTCCGGCCAGATACGCACGACCTTGCCGAGATGGGATGAGAGCTCCTGTGCCTGTCCGCGAAACGCCTTCTTCGAGCGTTCGCCAAGAGCAATGAAGAGATGACCTTCGCGGTCGAAGACGAGACGTGAGCCGAAATGCAGTGTGCTCGGCTCCTTGGGCTGCTGGCGGAAGATGACTTCCACGTCTTTCAGTTGCGGCGACATGCTCTCGGTGAGATGGCCGCGCGCGACGGCGGTGCCGTTCACGTCCCCTTCGCCTTTCTCGGCATAGGTGAGATAGACGAGGCGGTTT
>Ga0114898_1000936_pt1 | contig 19274 bp, 20 predicted proteins | sample Malvired_Geostar_FD_83496 | JGI IMG/M metagenome (GOLD analysis project Ga0114898, IMG submission 83496) | Marine viral communities from the Global Malaspina Expedition - Malaspina viral metaG DeepMed_Geostar | ecosystem: Environmental > Aquatic > Marine > Oceanic | place: Mediterranean Sea... | reverse complement strand
CCTCCAATATGTCAGCGATTTCCGACCGGAAATTCTTTCGGCCTCTCTTTCGTCCTCGAGGATTGCCGGATTGACCAGGTTTAAATCGCGTCTCGGCCGGCGGCTTGCCGTAACCGATCTCATAAGCAGGACGTCCATCATTCATTTGGATGCCTCCTTGATCTCATTCTCGATCTCAGAAAATTTCCGACTGTCTCGCTCTCTAACCGGCTCCTCGCCTGTAAGTTTCCGCCAGCGCCGCAGAGTGGCGTCGACATAGAGAGGGTCGATCTCAAGGCCGCGAACATTTCGTCCGGATTTTTCGCCGGCAATAAGAGTGGCGCCGCCGCCGAGAAAGGGATCGAGAACGATGTCGCCTCGCCGTGACACGTCGAGCAAAGCATCGACGATCATTGGCACGGGCTTGGTGGTTGGATGCGCCCGAAGTTCCTCCATACGGCCCGGCCGGAAGGTGTTCACGCCTGGATATGACCAAACATTCGTCCGATTGCGGCCGAACTTTCCGAGCTCGACATTGTTACGGTGGGCAGCGGTTCCGTTCCGGAATACGAACACGAGTTCGTGTTGCGAGCGATAGAGAGAGCCCATGCCGCCATTCGTTTTGGCCCAGACGCAGAGATTCAGGAGATGCCCGAAGGAGGCCTTCCCGGCGGAGAGGATCTCGCTCATATGGCGCCAATCCATACAAGCGAACCAAACGGCGCCCGGTCTTGAGTGGCTGGCGGCGAGGCCGAAGGCTTCGGTGAGAAAGCGCGTAAACTCCTCCTCGCTCATTTCACCTGCCGCTTCCGCGAATTCGCGGTGCGTGATCTTGCCGCCTCCCGAGACATGGCCGGCGATGGCGACGTTGTAGGGCGGATCGGTGAAGCCTATATCCGCGCGATCCTTGCGCATCAGCGTTGCCATGTCTTTGGCGTTCCGGGCGTCACCGCAGAGAATGCGATGCCGGCCGGCGATCCAGAGATCGCCTCTGTCCGAGACGCTCGGTGCGCTTTCGTCGATCGGGTCCAGCGTTTCCGGCTCTTCTTCCGGTTCCGCGCCTTTTATGATGAGGTCGATTTCGGCCGTTTCGAAGCCGGTCACTTCCAGCTCGAAGTCGAGTGTCATCGCACTCAGATCGGCGAGTTCGGACGCCAGAAGGTCGAGGTCCCAGCCGGCATTCGCCGCGATCTTATTATCCGCAAGCATCAACGCGCGTTTGGCGGCGTCACTCAGCTGCGTGATGCGGATTGCAGGTATGCTGTCTATCGCGAGCAGCTTCGCAGCTTCGAGCCGGCCATGGCCGGCGATGAGCATGTTTTCCTCGTCGATCAGGACGGGATTCGTAAACCCAAATTGCTCGATCGAGGCTGCAATTTGCCTGACTTGCCGGGCGGAATGGGTCCGGGAATTTCTCGGATTCGTTGTGATTTCTGTGGTCGAAACTTTGAGTATTTGAAGATCTGGCATGAGGCGCTCCCGCGAGTGTTAATTGCGGGGGCTGATATGCGCTCAAAACCGGCCACGTATAACGGAGGAGTCTTTCGCGATTTTGTGAAGAACTCCTCCCAGACCTATTTTCGATCGGGATGCCTTGAAGTGAGGCCTGCATTTTTTTGAGATGGGAAGGCCGGGTCGCTTGCGACGCGATCAATCTCGCTGCGATTTCATGGTTTTGAGAACTTCATAGACGAGGCCGGACAAGCGCGCGTCGTCCTTTAGAGTTTTTTCAATCAGGGAAAGCTCGGCCTGGGCGTGGGTTACCATTTCGAGGCAGAGGTCCAAAAAGGGGTCGGCCCTGTTGCCGCGCGCCTTGTCGGATACTGGCAGCTTGCCGTGGATTTCCTCCCACCAGTTTGCCAGCCCTTCGACCATCTCGTGGAGTGCGGCATTGTGCGGTCCCGGCTTCGTTAATCCGTTCGCGTCCCTTGTGATAAAGCTCAGGGTTGTCAGCGCGTATTGGAGCTGGCTGCGGAATATTTCAGAATCGATCTTGAGTTCTGTGTTGTCACCCCACGCGCCTTTCTCCAGCCAGAGATCGATATAGGAATTGGTATAGTCGTGCATGCTATCGAGCGTGTTGACAAATTTCTCGACAGCTGAACCAAGCTTTTTCAGATCTCTTGCAACGAGTGTGGTGGGCTTTGGAATATTTTTTGAAGCCGGATCCGTCCCGTCTTCTCCCGTTTGGGCTCCTTGCTGCCAGGTGTTTACGAGGCTTCGATAAATTCGCTTGAGGGCATTTTTAAGCTCGACTCTACGCTCAGGCGGTACGGGGTCGAAAAACTCTGCCATCGCCTCAAAAGCGTCATCTGTCAGAACATAATCCGGGTTTGCTGACCCCGTCCAACCGCCATCATTCTCCCCGATTAGCGCTCGGTCGATATCGTGGGATCTGTTCGGAGCGTTCCTCTTCCGCTCGTCTCCCTGCGTCATGCCCCCTCCCTTGGTTCTGCATCTGCAAAAGTTGAGCATGCCGGTTCTAACCCGGCAAACACAATGGCTTCTCAGGCGGCGAAGGTTTTCCCAAGGTCATCACTCGACAAACAGCCGATTGGCGGTGGTTTTGCCGTTATGACGTGACCGCCTCACCCCATGAGGCATCGTGCATCCTGACTGGCAGGGCGGGCTGTTGGTTTGCCGTTTGGACCTCGGCCCCATTTGCAGCGTATTCGGGTTTCGGCTCCGGCTTGATTTGCGATTGCGCCAAGGTCTTCAGTCTTGTCTGGAAGAGAGCGCTCAGTATCTCTGCATAATGGCGGTCGGTGTCGCTCTTGAGGTCGGGCCGTTCTGCTACCAGGCGCGCCAGAAGCCGGCGATTTTGCATGTAGATTGCTTCGAGCGTTCCGGCGTCGGTTGTGCCTTCGATCATGCGCCGCAATGCTGAGCAGCTTAGCAACGGACTTGAATAGCAGGCTTTGGTTTCCCCATCGGGCCCGCGCAGCGCCCAATATTGGGCTCGGCGCTTGGAACCGTTCAGGCCTGCCTTGAGCGTTTCTTTCGGTGTGGATGGGTTCTGCCTTTCCTCCGCTTTGTCGATGGTTTTGGGTTCATGCTCATAAAGCGTCAACCCGAATGGCGCGCCGAGGGTTGCGAGTGCCCGTTTGGTAGCGTCGGTCTCGGCCGCCTTTAGGGCCTGACCATGCGCTTCACCGGGGTGGTGGCCTTGTCCGTGTCCCACACCGCTTCCCTCGCGCACAAAACTATGTGCGCCGGCACGTATGCAGATGCGAACCCGCGCGGTGTAGGTGCAGGCGGGTTGTCCCTGATATTTGCCCTGCCAGACGCACTGCGCGGTTAGAGTGATCCGGTCCCAGTGGTCGACCCCGAAAATCCGGTTTGCTTCCCGGATCACGTACCAGCCTTCGAGATAGGCAAAAGTCCGGCCGTTTTCGTCTCGTGTCTTGATGGCTTCGGCGAGGGGTGCCTCGTTCAAATCCACCTTTTGCATGCGTGTCAGCGCCATGGGGTGTCCTTGCTTTCTTTGAATCAGGCGATGCGAATGGTGATGGAGGGACGGCTTGCGCCCAGCACCGCGCCTTCGACTTTCTGTCCCGCGCGCAAGGCGTCGCCTAGGGCTATGCGGTCAAGTTTTGGCGGTTGCGGCTTCCAGTAGTCGGCCGGAATCGCCTCCTCGTCCTCGATCAGAAGGGAGGGCGGTGTCATGCGCAGCGATACCGTAAAATCCGCTTCGACAAGCCGTTTGATCTCGGCTCTCGACATCACGTCGGCGACCAGGCGTCGTTTTGTCTCCGCCCGGTCCTGGAACCGCTCAAGCCTGCCTTTCAACGCCTCAAGCCGTGCCTTGAGGCCGGTGATCAGGCCCAGATCCTCTTCACGGGACCGGATCAGGGCGGCAAGAGCCTCGTTAAGCCCGGTCTCGCCTTCGAGCGTGTCGGCGAGTGTTTCATCGTCGAGGTCGGGGAACTCTGCTTTCAGCCGCTCGCGCAAATATCCATGTGCATGGAGCTCGCTTGCCAGGCGAGGGGGGAGGCTCGGCTTGCCGTTGATTGCGGGATTTTCTCCGGCACCAGGCTGTGCAGTGTCGTGAATTTCTGTCATCTTGTTTGACCCTTTTTCGTTCATTGGTGACTTTAATCCTGCCATACGTGCCGCTGTAGTCAACGAAAAGAAGTCACTTTCTGCATAAATGAGGTCATAGGTGATCTATTCTGCCCAGATCCGTGCCGCCCGCGGTCTTCTCGACTGGAACCGCGATCAACTTGCGCAAGCCGCCGGGATCGGCCTCTCGACGGTCCAGAGAATGGAAAAGGGCGAGGGGCTTGCGCTCGGTCAGGCCGGGAATATCTGGCGTTTGCAGGCCGCGCTCGAGGCGGCCGGCATCGTCTTTCTGCCAGCCGATGCGAGTGGTGGCCCTGGGGTGCGTCTTAAATCGCTGCCGGAGTGAAGAGACTTTTTATGCCCGTCATTCACACACTTCACTGCTCTGCTGAAAGGAAGATGATTGGTTGTGGTGGTTGGTAGGCGGGGCTCGTTTCGGGGACAAGTTTCTCGATTCGGCGCCTCGGGGTCAGAAGGGCGCGTTCGCACCGGAACCATCGCTCTGATCGCGCCACGCCCAAATTGAGGGGCTGTGCATAAGGCATGCCTTTCAAGTGCATGTCTGCGCGGGTTCGCGGCCAAAATATTCCGTATGCAAATAGACTGGACTTCGCGTGGCACGGAAGCGTTACTCACATTGTTCTTCGTTTCCGGGAGGTCGCGTTGGATAAGGCGGGAGTTTTGACACGGGAACGTGGGGCTTCTTTGCCATCGGCGCTTCTTCCGGTCTTCTGCAGCCATCGGAGTCCGAACGATGTTTCGTATTCGTCCTCTCACGCCGCTTTACCGAAAGGGCGCATTCGATCCGGCATCGCGCGATGGGCAGCGCAGGCCGAGGCGGCGCTCTAGCGAGCATCTTGCAGCAATAGCGGACCTGCCATGCGCCGTCCCGGGCTGTTTAGCCCGGCCCGTTCACGTTGCCCATATTCGCTTTGCCTGTGCGGTTGAGGGCGCCGAAATAGTCGGGAAATCGATGAAGCCTGATGACTGGCGAACTCTCCCTCTATGCCCCCTGCATCATCTCGATGGACGCAAGGCGCAGCACCGGATGAATGAGCTCGCATTTTGGTCGAGCCATGGCATCAATCCTTACGCTTTGGCGCGCGCCTTGTGGAACATGAGCGGCGACCATGAGGCCATGCGATTTCTCGTTGAGCATGCGTCGCGGCTTTTCCCTGCCCGGCCTGAGGAGTAGCCCCTTTTTACGCCATTCCGGATTTTGTTTGTGCCGGTATTGCTCCGTATCGGGCGCATCTCGGCGATTTGGTAGGAGCTTTTACATTGCCGTCAGGCGAGGCTTTATCCATGCGAATGGGGACGGAACGGCCATCGGGATTCCTTTCCCGCCTTCGTGCCTTATGGATATATCGAGATCGGGAGATGCCAATGTCGCTTAGTGAATCCAGCCTGTCCTCGTCATCGGGACAGGCCGCCAAATCAGACCCGGCACGCGCGAAGAGCAATTCACCCGTGCGCCTGCTCAGGGCCGGTAATGAGGACATTACGATCGGCGAGAACAGTGTGCTTGAGGGCTCCTTCGAGACTCAAGGATCGATGTTCGTTGACGGTGCTGCCGTCAATGCCGATCTCAACGCCGCTCAGCTGTCAATCGGTGCGACCGGCCGTGTCGAGGGCCAGGCCTCGGTGCTCCGTGCCGAGATCGCAGGTGCGTTTGAGGGTGTGCTCGAATGCTCGGGTGAGGTGATACTTCGCTCGTCGAGCCGCATCGCGGGTGAGGTTCGCTGCGCGAAGCTTGTTACCCATCGCGGCGCTGTTATCGATGCGCAGGTTCGCGTGGTCTCCGACGGCGAGGAACAGGGCGAGGAAAAATCACCCTATGCTGTTGCGATCGTCCAAAACGCCCGGGCGTCCTCGGTCCGGCCCTGGACCCGCCGCAATATCAGGCGTGTGCTACCGGTGATGGGCGGTGCCGCTCTCTCGCTTTGCTTCGTGGCGGTCGGTGCGATGATCTTCTGACCGGGATGATGCGAGCGGCTCGCAATCATAATCACTATATGAAGAGCGAAAGCGCTTGAAGAACGCGGCGGTTGCTCCATCTGTCCAATGCTTACAGCAAAGGAGAGAGATATGAGCCAAGACGCCAGCCCCGCGATTGCCGCCAATATCGCCGCACTCAGCGAAACGCTGAAGGCTGCGGCCGCCAGGGCCGACGAAGCTGCGCAGGGCTTGTGCTGCGACCTCCGCCGTCATTCTGGATAAGCAGGCCTCGATCCAGCAGGTCGCGGATATCTCGCAAGGCCGTATCCGTTGAGCATTTCGTGAGATTGGCGTATTTCGAGGTGTTCATGTGTCCTCGAAGGTCATCGAGCATCCGGGTGAGGACGAGACGCTGGCGTTCGTTCACCGGTTTCAAATTTGCTCGCTCCCACATGCGCGCTTTGTAGAGGACGGCTCCGAGCATCTCGCCGGCTTGGTCGATCGCGCGTCCGAGGCAACCCAGAAACCAGTCGAGCCATGGGGTGATATCCGTACCGCCCCGTTGCTGGCTCTCAAGCTCGCCGTAATAAGCCTTCCGCTCCGCTTCGATCTGGGCTGACATGCTGTAGAAGCGCTCGCGTTCCTGGTCGGCCATGGCTGCGTCGTCCCAGCTTAGGAGAGGCCAGCTCTCTTTCTGGGATATATAGGGCGTATTCACCGCCTATTTTGCGGTGAATAGGTCGCCTAATCGCCGCAACGGGTCTGCGGTGTCTAGAAGCGCGAATGACTTATTCGACAGATGAAATCGATGCCCTCCCGCTACATAAGGGGTATCGAACGCAGCCGAGAAAGCGGCCGTATGGCCCGTTCCGTTCTATCAACCAGCCCTGGTTGCAGTCAGGGCATGGCGGATAGGTTGCGCCGCAAACGCACAACGCAGCGGCGCCATCCCGGCGATGCGGCAGCGCCATCCCACATGACGAACAGGCTGGCAGTCGATTTCCGCAATGCTGATCATGCTCGCAGCGATACCGGATGCGGCCGTCCTGCCCGCTTAACCTCAGCAATCGTCCACCGCATTCCCCGCAGCCTTCGACCTCGGGCTCTGTATCCCGCGCCGCTGCTAGGCCATAGGCTGGATCTTCTTGAAGCTCGGTGACGAAGGCCGATGGATGGGTATGCGAGGCCATGATCGTCAAACTATGGCGGGCACGTGTCATGGCCACATACATCACCCGACGCTCTTCGGCGTTGGAGAAGGCCTCCTCTTCGGGTGAGACCAGCGCGAGGAGCGGATCGTCGGCCATCTCCGACGGAAATCCTGCCGAACCGCTATCGGCGCCTAGAAGTATCACATGGTCGGCCTCTAGCCCCTTTGATGCATGGATTGTTCTGAAGCTCATGCTTAGTCGGGGAAACCGCCGAGCGAGATCGCTCATGTCGGGTTTCAGAAAATGATACCGGCCCAGTAGCAGAACGCTTGTCCGCTGCTGTTTTTCCTTCTGATCGTCTGCGATCGATGCGAGCGCTTCATTGAGCTTTTTTACATTCTCGCCATTCGATACAAGAACGATCCGAATTGCCGGCTTAGTTGCTGTTGCCTTAGGCACGATCTCTTTGGTGATCTGAGACGGGTTCCTCAAAATGAAGGTCCGGGCTGCAAACGCTATCTGGTCAACGCAGCGGAACGTGCGACCCAGATCGATCACCCTGTGAACGCCTGCATCGCCCGCGAAGCTGCCGCCAAACTCAGACCCGAAATGCCTCATGAAGTAGAGATCTGAGCCTGCGAATCGGAATATTGCCTGCCAATCATCGCCGACCGCGAAGAGGCGGGTATCGGGGTGCTGATGTTTAAGCGCTTTCAGAAGCCTTGCGCGGCTTTGTGAGATGTCCTGGAACTCATCGACCAGAATGTGACGATAGGGGCTGATATACTGACCCGCTTCCACATACCGCAGGGCGCGCAGGATCATGTCTTCAAAATCGATCCGTCCGCCGAGCCTCTTCTGGTACTCCTCGAGGACCGGCGCGAACAGATCCAAGAATGCTTTTGCTCTCCGGCCAAGCTTCATCCGCTCGGATAGGGCCTTACATTCTTCCAGGGTGTATCCACCGCTCTTGTATTTGCGCAGAAATGTTCCGAGCAGCTTGGAGAAGCCATCGACCTGCTTTAGCCCTATTACGCGATCATAGATCTGCTCTGCAGGGCGAGGTCTTGGTGTTACATATTGGGCTAACTTTTTCGCAAGGCCTTCGAGCAGACGCCCTTCGTCCCGTTCATAGCTAAATGTTTCGAGCAGCACGGTTCCATGCTCGGCGTGAACCTCTCGCTTCCATTCCATGTCGGCTAGATATTCTGCGCGGTCGATGAAAGGTGCTGTGATCAGCTGCTCGCTTCCGTCTGGCAGCCTTTGGCGCCGTACCCCGAAATGCTCAATATAGATACCGCTTTCGGTCAGACGAAAATCGGGTTGATAGTCGCGGCGGCCCGCCCCTGAGACCTTGTGCTCATAGACGGGTTCGTATTCGTACTCGATACCGTTTTCGTAGAACCAGTTGGCGATCTGCAATTCTTCGTAGCTTTTTACCTGCTCTCCTTGAAGCGTGCGCATATCCTGGCGCTCGATGTAGGAGTAGTAATCGTGCTTGGTCTTGAAATCCCATTCGCTCTTCGGCTTGGCTAGAAAATGCGCAAACCACTGGATGATAGCTCTGGCTGCTTCAGGTCGCCTTTTCACCAAGTCTTTCAGGATCTCTCGCAGAAAATTTGCAAAGACCAGATCATCCGCGGCGTGCTTGGCGAGTGCCGGTTTTGATCCCTCGACTGCGGCGATGATCTCATAGGCGAGCGCATGGAATGTGCGTGCGACTAAGGGTGCGCCTGAACGTGCCTCTACCCGCGCTGACATTTCTTCCGCTGCGTTCCTCGCGAAGGCTAGCAGCAAAATCTCACCCGGTTTACGGATGCCCGCCTTTACCAAATAGGCCGCCTTGGCGGTGATAACGCTGGTCTTTCCGGAGCCGGCTCCTGCGAGGACGAGTGTTGCGTCTTCGTCTGTGACTATCGATAGGCGCTGTTCCGGGGTCAGGGGATGGCTTTCTATGCGGTCAAAGAAATCTTCCCAGCGCTCCAGCTCAGCGGCGACGAAAGCTTTTGTGCCATCCGCCCGCAGCTTTTGAGGATTGTCCACGAAAGCACGGACCGCCTTAATCCGTGCCGATATCTCTGGTTCGATAGCGCCGCCCTCAAGGAGCTCTGATGGCAGCTTTGACAATAACCTCGCGTCGAGATCGCATGCGTCGTTTAGCAGATGGGCCAAGCGACATGCTGCCGGATAGCGGGACGGGCTTGCCAGGTCTTCCAACCGGGTGGAGATGCTTTGGAGATGCGCCGCTTCCTTCTCAAGTGCTCCCAGATTGAACCTGGTCCAGGCCTGTTTCACCTCTTCCGAAAAAACCCTTGCCTCTTTGTGGATCGCGCCTTTCAGCTTCAGGTTTCTTGACGTGCCCAAGGCGATGGTCAACGTCGCTCCAAGTAACCCCCTCTTTGCTGAAGGCGGTCGCGATATCGCCTCCAACGATACAATCTCGTTTCGCCCTCTGCGCGTTACCCGCAGGTGATCGCCCTCAAGCTCTATTGCCGTGGCTGTGTTGCCCAACGGGTTTGCCAGAGCCCCAAGCACAGGGCTTTGTTGTAGTCGGATCAATGATCTGGACCTGCTGCGCGTCGCCTTGTGTTCACGCTCTTCAATTCATCCGCTCGGCTGGTACGCCGGATCAACATTTGAGCGTGCTGAACCCGGTGATGCAACGGCGCTGCGCAATGGATGATCGGACTCCCTCAGACTCGAATGTCTCGCCTTCAATTCCGGAGGAATTGACGACATCGGCCATGACGGCGCTAAGACTTGCTTCCTGCCTTAGATCAAAGCGGAATGTTCCCAAATGCGCAGGAGGTGCCGCGGCCGGTGGCGCACCCCCGCCAACTTGAATGCCAGAGTCGCTCCATCCCGGCATAGGTGGGGCCAACCCGGGACGTGGCGGTGGCCACAAACATTCATCGCTCAAACCATCTTGAATGCCTCTCAAATTGACATATAATATTGTCAGAATTTGTGGAGATTTGCCCCATGGGGATAAAGGCCTTTAGTGAGGACGGACAGTTCATGCCGGACCGCATTGCCCGGGTGCTGCGAACGACCAAGGAGGAGGTTGCCCGCACCGTCGGCCTCGGTCGTGATGCCATCATGCGGCCCGAACGGATCGCAAGCGTCCGGACGCAGAGCCGTCTGCGCGAAATGATCGAGATCCTCAACCGTGTCGAACCGCGTTTTGGCTCGGCCCTTGTCGCCTATGCCTGGTACCGCTCCGAGCCCTTGGTTGGGTTTGACGGCATGACGCCAATGCAGCTCGTCCGCGAGGGGCGGGCGGGGGAGGTCATGGAGTATATCGACGCGGTCGAGGCGGGCGTTCATGCCTGATGGCGCGTCCCTGCGCTATCGCGGCCTTCTCTATCGTGCACTCAATCCCGTCTGGGCCCGCGACCCTTATTCGGGCGAGGGCGCACGCCGGCATGGTGGCCGTTTCAATGCCCAAGGCGTGCCGGCGCTTTATACCTCCCTGTCGATCATGACGGCTGTCCGCGAGGCACACCAGGTCGGCACGCTTCAGCCTACGACACTTGTGTCCTACGAGGCCGATATTGAGCCGGTATTCGATGCGACCGATCCTGCCGGTCTTGCTGGCTATGGGCTTACCCCGTCCGCACTCGCGGCCGATGATTGGCGAATTGCCATGCGTGATAAAGGGATCGCGCCGACCCAAACTCTCGCGGCCCGCCTGATAGGAGATGGCTTTGCGGGTGTGCTGGTGCGCAGCTTCGCGCGAGGCGCTGCGGTCTCCGACCTCAATCTTGTTCTTTGGCGTTGGGGTGATACGCGTCCGGCCCGCCTGGTTCTCAACGACACCGAGGGCAGGCTCCGCTGAGATGTTCCGGCCTTCGGCTCGTTCTCCTGTCTGCGCCTTTTGCTTGTCTATGTGCTGTAATCTGTTTCAGGATTGACCCCGGTGGCGTTGGGGCGATGCGTGAGCGTGTTCGGCCGGACGTCGCGCTTGGACAAAGGGGGGCAAATGGGGGATTGGCGTGACGCGTTGATCGTGGCGCTCGAGCGTGCCGGTGCAGAGACTGCCCAGGCGCTTGTCTCCGAGCATGCGCTTTTCATCTATAGCTGGAGCGCGATCATCCTCTTTCTCGGTATCTGCGTATGGGCGGTGCGCCCGCTTAAGCGTTTCCTTGAGGAGTTCAGCGAGGCGGACCTCATCGCGAAACGGCGGGGCCCGGAGGCAAAAAAACCTGAGAGCATCCGCACGGACATCGCACGCTTGCAGCAAATCGCGCGCAACAATATCAGGCGGCTCATGCGCCTGTCCGTGCTGCTTGTCATGGCTGGCCTCATCGCTCCCGCTCTCGTCATCGCGCTCATTGTCGCGTTTCAGAACTGGTTCCTGCCCGGCGCGCCGGCGCTTGCTATTGCAGGTGTCCCGGCCGCCTACGACATGCTCACGGGCTCGGATGTTTTTCTCTTCATCATCGATCAGGGGATGCGCGGCTTTCTCGGTGACATATTCGAGGTCTTCGGCAATACTCTCGTTGAGGCTCAGAACAACGCTGACAACCTCATCTTCTCTACCTTCGTCTTTCTCTACCGCCTCATCGCCCAGGCGATATCGCTTTGCCTCCTCGGCGTTGCGATCCGCGTCTTCTGGGGCCGCCGCCGTCTTCGGAGCACACTTGCGCGCCTTGAGGATCGGCTCTCTCGCGCCGAGGCGGTGTGATGGCGGGCTTCACATCCAGCGCGGGGATGCTGTCCGTCCTGCCGCCATCACATAGGCGAGATTTGGGTCGTACACGCCACAACGGTGCTAGTGGAGCCCCGGCGGTGCCGCCGGGTCCAGGCGATCCAGGCCGCGGGCGATTGCTACTAGGTGGGTTTCCATATCGGCTGCGGCTTCCTCTCCACAGGTTTCTGTCAGGATCGATAACCAAAGCGATAGGGCTGTGAGGCAGAGGCGGGCGCATTCGATGTCTTGCTGATAGTCGGGCATGGCCTGTTCCTTTCGGTCTGATGGTGCCGATAACAGGCTAGGTGCGCTTCATGAGGGCGGGGATAAGTTCGCGCCTTGCCGGAGGCGGGATTGGCCGCGCCGTCCTTGCCAAGGCCTTTCCCTCTTCTCGTTCGCTTATCCTTGTTCGCGCGGTCGGAATTCCCTGTTCGGGGGCAAAAATTCCCTGTTCCGAATTGTAGGGAATTTTCCGGTAAGTCCCTGCGCTATCGGCGCTTTTTGCGGAACAACTCCTCGCTTTTGCCGCCTCTTCCTCTGAATTCCCTGTTCTTTCCCTGTTTAACAGGGAAAATCGGCCAAGCGCGTTGTTGTCACGATCTGGGGCTATTGCTTTCCATGAGTTCGACTGCCGCCTCATGCATGAATGCGAGGCGCCGCTGATGCGCGACTATCGCGAGTTCGCCGCGCTCGATCGGGCTGTTCGAGGCGGCGACGAAAACGCTTTTCTCGGGCGATGCGATCTATGACGGGCCGCTGCTGGACGAGTTGCCGGATTCGGACATCGCCACCTATCTCCAGACCATCAAGCGCCTGCGCGGCCTCGATGTGCGGGTGGTTCATGGCGGTCACGATCCGAGCTTCGGTCGCGACCGCCTTGTCGAAATCTGCGACGACTATCTCGCCCGCCGGGGCTGAGCGTCAGGCGGCGCTGGCAGGTATCCAGGGAAAACGAGAAATGCGCCGCACTGCAAAGCGCGACGCACCGATTGTATCGGAAGCCCCGGAGCCTGAAGTTTGAGCCTCAGCAGGCGCCGCGGCCGAGAAGCACGGCCGGGAAGGTCTTGAACATGATCGCGATATCCTGCCAGAGCGACCAGTTCTTTACATACCAGGCATCGAGCTCCACACGACGCATATAGGTCGTCTCGTTGCGTCCGCTCACCTGCCAGAGGCCGGTGATGCCGGGTTTGGCGGCCAGGTAGTATTCGGCGTCCTCGCCATAGCGCAGCACTTCCGCATAGGTGACGGGGCGGGGGCCGACGAGGCTCATTTCGCCACGGATCACGTTCAGGAGCTGCGGCAGTTCGTCGAGGCTCGTCTTGCGCAGGAACTCGCCGACCGCCGTCACGCGCGGATCGTTGCGGAGCTTCTGGTCGCGGGTCCATTCGGCGGCACGCAGCGGATCGTTTTCAAGCACGCTCGTCAGGATCGCATCGCTGTCCACATGCATGGTACGGAACTTACGGCAATGAAACTCGCGGCCTTTCTCGCCCACGCGGCGATGGCCGAAAAAGGCCGGGCCGCCGTCGAGACGGATCAGGAGGGAAACGGCCCAGAAGAAGGGGAGCAGCGCGAGGAGCGCGGCGCTGGCAACAACGAGGTCGAAGCTGCGCTTCATCAGGCGCGCCATCGGGCGATTGAGATTGTCGGCCAGCGTCAGCATGACGAGGTCGTGGCTGAAAAAGTTGCCCACTTCGAGCGCCAATGCGCCAATACCCTTCACCGGCGGGACGATGGAGAAGGCGATCCGAGCGCGGTGCAGCGCACGCAGGACGGTGTCGAGGCTCGCCATTTCTTCCGGCGAGGGGGCAAGGACGATGAAGCGGGCGCCGTGCTTCTCGCAAGCGAGTCTCAGTGCGGTGGAAAGCTGGCCGCCCGCGCGGTAGAGAAGGCTCGAGGGATCGGAGGCATTTCGGTCAGCGGTGAGTTCGGCAAGGTCCAGCGTGCCCGCGACTTCGTAGCCGAGATAGGGCTCGTCCTCGAGCACTTGGGCGGCTTCGGCGGCGTTCTCTCGCGAGCCGATAATGAGGACCGGAGCGATCCAGCTGCCGTACCGCTTCAGGACATGTCTCATTCCGATACGCGCCATCGGCACGAAAAGGAGCGCCCAGATCCAGGCCTGAAGCATCCAGAGGCGGGAGAAATAGTCCTTCGCAATGTATTGCAGGAAGCCGTCGATCAATGCGACCAGGGCAATTGCCTTAACGATTTCCTTGGCCTCTGCCCAGAAGGGCGTGCGCTTTGAATAATGGCCCTTGGCCGCCCACCACAGGATCGGCAGCATGGCAAGGAAGCCGATGCGGATGATGCGGCTCATCAGCTCGCCCGTCTCCAAAGCCGCAAATTCCGTATTCAGAACCTGCACATTGATGCCGAAAGCAATCGAGCCGGCGACAAGCTGGGCAAGAGCCAGCGCGCCGAGATCGCCGATCAGCAGCATGAAGCGGTCGGCCAGCGGGGTCAGGCGCGTGCCCGGGGCGGGCCGTGTGGAATTAATGCTTTCGAAGCCGGCAATGCCGGTTCCGGTGATGGGGGTCAGGCTTTCGAAGGCCTGTATTTCATTGTTCAGTGCGGTCACGATACTCACGCCAACTTGTGTCCGAATGCGACAGTTGACGGAGAGGTCGCAAGGAGTGCGCCATCCCGTGTTGTCCCGTTTTGAGCGGGCGAACAGGGTAAATACGGTCTTAAAGTCAGCAGGGACTCAGCGTGAGTGCAGCGGCATCATCCGATTGCCGATGAAGTGAGGAGTCCACGAATATCCGAGCGGATGATTTTGCCGAGCGCGGCAAGGATCCTCATATTCGCGCGCAAGCGCCGGTCGAAGCGAGGCGCGTCCCGCCGCTGCGTACCGCTTACCGGGATCTGCCGGAACGCTATGCCCCGGCGAAGCGAGTTGATTGCGAGTTCCGTGCCGATGGAATTCGTATGGTCGAAGCCGCCATTCGCAAGGACGAGCTTCATGTCATAGCCCTTCATGCCGCACAGGATGTCCTTCACGCCGAAACGCAGGCGGACGTAAAGCCCCATCACGATTTCGGCGAAGCGCTGCTTGCGCGGCCTTACGCCCAGCACCAGGGGCACTGCTTCTTCCATCAAAAGCATCTTGAAGGCGTTTACGAGGGCCGGGTTGTGCTCGCCATCTGCATCCATGGTGACAGCGAAACCGAAGCCGAGTTCCTGCGCCTTTTCGAAGGCCCGGTTCAGCGTGCCGTCATAGCCGAGATTGGTCTCGTTGCGGACGACAATGGCGCCAGCATTTGCGGCTTCCGCGCCGGTCTCGTCCGGCGAAGCATCATCCACCACGATCACATCGGCATATTCGCGCGCGGCGTTCACCACGGCGCCAATGGTCGCGGCTTCCCGAAAGGCGGGAATGAGGATGGCTAGGCGAGATCGGTCCACAGCAACTCCTCTCCCGCTTTCTTGCTGGTGGACAGGCGCTTGCCAAGAACCTTCGGGAGCGCATTGGGCGAGACGGCACCTTCGGGGCAGGGGCGAAGCGCTTCAAGGTGGTCTTCGGAAAGACCTGTTCCGGCGGCAAGCGAATCTTTCAGACGCAGTGCACGGCGCTGAATGACGATCGTTTCCATCTCGTTTTCTTCAATCCGTTTCACGCCGTCTCCGAGCGCTGCTTCAAGCTCGCGCGTCGCATCGACCATAGCACGCCATGTTACCGGGTTGAGAGCAAAGGAGTGGTCCGGGCCTTCGCGCGAATTGTCGTCGGTGAAATGTTTTTCGATCACGCGCGCGCCGAGCGTCACGGCGCCGAGTACGGCGGAGTGGCCGGGCGTATGGTCGGAAAAGCCGAGCACCATGCCGGGCCAGCGCGCTGCGAATGTCTGAAGCACGCGCAGGTTCACATATTTGAAGTTTTCGAGGCTGCCCGTGTAATTCGTATTGCACTGCATGAGGCAGATCTGCCTGTTGTGCTTCAGGATCAGTTCGACGGCAGCTTCCGTTTCTTCCATCGTTGCGGCGCCGGTCGCAAGAAGCACAGGCTTTCCCGTCTTCGCGATGTGTTCGATCTCTTCGTGATAGGTGATGTCGCCCGAGCCGATCTTGAAGGCGGGAACGATGTCGCGAAACATGTCCACTGCCTCGATATCGTAAGGCGTGGTCATGAAATGGATGTCCGCCTTGCGGCAGGTTTCCAGCAGCTCCGGCGTCCAGTCGCGGCGCGTATGATACTGGTCGTAGACCTCGACGACCGACTTTTTCCACGCGGCCTGATGCGAAACCTGGCCCTTTTCACCCTCGAAGCCGACCTTGCTCACGATCCTGTCGGCAAGGAAGTGCTGGAACTTGGCGCAGTCGGCACCTGCTTCCTTCGACTTCCAGATCAGGTCCTTCGCGCGTTCGAGGTCGCCGTCATGATTGGCGGCGATGTCAGCGATGAAATAGGAAGGCGCATCGAGCGCAATCTCATGTGTTGCGATGCGGAGCGATGTGTCGTGCTTCATGACGATTTCTCGTTGTACTTGTGCAGAACGCAAGCAACCACTTCGGAAAGGCCGGGCAGCTTGTATTTCAGGATCTGTTCGGCGCGGCGTACATCAAGGCCGAGGCAATGGGCGCGTGTGGTGGCCAGGCCTTGAACGGAGCCGGATGTTGCGGCGGTGAGTGTGTGGCCGAGTTGCCGGGCGATCTCGCGTACGAAATCTTCCTTCGTATATATCTCGCTTGCTGCGAGGTTGTAGAGGCCGGATGCGCCGACCTCCGCCATGTCGAAGGCGGCGCGCGCAAAGCTCGCAACGTCGATGGAAGATGACCAGGCATCGCTGAAAAGCGTCGCGGCGAGATCGTTTTCGGCGACCCCGATAGCCCATTCGGCAAGAGTTGGTTTTTCCCAGCCTCGAATGCCGACGATGCTCGTGCGCAGAACGAGTGCGCCCGCTGCCGTCAGGGCAAAGCCTTCGCCTGCGAATTTGGTGCGGGCATATTCATTGACGAAGGAGACGGGTGCCGTTTCGTCATGTGGCTGTTTGCCGCCTTCGGTGAAATACTGGTCCGTCGAAACGTGGATGAGTTTGCCGCCGCTTTCTCGCGCCCACGCGGCGAGAAAGGCGAGCGGGCGCGCATTCATGTTCCATGCGTCGAGGGGCGCGCGTTCGCATGCATCGATCTCGCTCAGGGCGGCGCAGTTGAAGACGAGGTCGGGCTTTTCCGCTTCAAGCGTCTTGCACAGCGCCTCCTCGTCGGCGATGTCGAGCGCGATGGGTGCGTTTCGCCGGGCCGCTTCCCCCAACAGATGACCTCGCCGTCGCGCTTCTTCTGCAACCGCCTGACCAAGCAACCCGGTGCTGCCCAACACAAGGGTCTTCATTCAGCTGCCTCTTTCGAACTTAAGAAGCATATGGACTTCAGAAGAGAGGTGCTTGCGGTCCAGCGCCTCCTGCATGGCGTCGATGGCGGGCTTCATCATGTCCGTCCAAAGTCCGGCGGCGCCTGCCGTCTTTTCGGATGCCGAGAGCCGGACAAGGATGCTTCTGTAAAGATCCATGACGTCGCCGCCGAACCACCATTCAGCCACGCGGCTCATACCGAACTCGCGGCAGGTCCAGTCGAGTGAGGATTCCGAATAGAGATGCGTATGCCCGCCCGAAAGGTGGCGTTGCATCACATCGGGAAAGGCGGTCTCGATGAAGACGCTGGGGCTGAAAAGGGGCACGGAAATGTAGAGATAGGAAACGGCTGCATTACCCTTGAGTGCGGCCAGAAGTTCGCGCGGCTGTTGCAGGTGCTCCAGAACGCCGATCAGCGAGACGACCTTGGCGTCGACCTTGCCGGCAAGCGAGACCGTGTCGCCAAGGGCGTGGGTGCGGACGATGGCTTCGCCCGCCATCTCATTTGCGAGTGCGGCTTGCGTTTGTGAAACCTCGAAGCCGCGAATATCGGTGAGGCCGGTGGCGCGAAGCGCGGAAACGAAATAGCCGGAGCCTGCGCCGAAATCCGCATAGGAAAGTACGGTCGGGTCTTCACCCTTCGCCGCGAGGGCATCCGCGAGAAAGCGCGCCTTCGGGACATAAATGTCGTCCGTGCGTTTACGATAGGCATCGCGGTCGGCGGAGCTGTAATCGCGGGCATAGGCCGCGCCGCCTCCCTCGACATAAAGTTCCGAGCAAAAAGCATCGCTGTCTTCATGCGCGCCGTTCAAATGGCCGCAGCGCGGGCAGACGAGATAGTCGACGCCGAGCTTCGAGAAACTGACCTCGCTTATCGGTCCGTCACAGGCCTTGCAGTTCAGCCTTCCGGGTTGTTCTGCATAAAGTGCGGCAAGGGCGCGCTGACGTTGAAGCAGCGCCTCGTTCTCCTTGAAGAAGTGTGATTTGTGAGAGAGCAGAGGTGCGCTCGGTTTTCCGTATTTCTGCATGACGGACCTCCCCCGCGGGCCCTTTTCAGCGCTGACGCCGGATGGCGTTCAGTTCCTGAAGATGTTTATTTTCCTCGCAGACCTTCAGCGTCTCCGTCCATGGTGGAATGCCGTCGCCGAGCAGCGGAAAGAGCGCGCGGCAGAATTCGAGATCTTCGGGATAGTCCAGTGTCCAGCGCAGCTTGCCGAGCGCCTCGTCCGGTCCTTCCAGTGAAATCCGCTTGACCCCCGGTTCGCGGCGCAGCCAGGGCGTGACGTGTTCGCGGTCATAGGGCTCGCGCGCTTGCGTCCAGTCTTGTTCCATTGCGCGCCATGTAAAGGCTTCGCAGTCGAGCCCGTGCGGATAGCGATGGACGAAATTATTTGCAGCGTAATCCGCTGAAGGGTCGGCAAGAAGCGTTGCCAGAACGTCGCCGCAGAGGCCGGGGTCGATCAGCGGGCAGTCGCTGGTCACGCGCATGACGATATCCGCGCCGAGATCGCGTGCGGCGGTGTAATAACGGTCGAGTACGTCAAGTTCGGAGCCGCGCGCCACCGTCGCGCCGCAGGCTTCGGCTTCCCGGGCGACGGGCTCCTGCTCGGGGCCTTCCGGCACGGCGCAGCAGACAATGTCGATGCCCGGAATGGCCGCGCAGCGTGTCAGCACATGGTGCAGCACGGTTTTTCCCGCCACGTCCTCCAGCACCTTGCCGGGCAGACGGGTCGAGGTCATGCGAGCCTGGACGATCACAACATTGGGCATGATGCGTTACTTCCCGGAAGTGGCGTGCGTCATGCGCCGGCCCGCACATTATAGGCCTTCACTTCGTCGACGCTCAGGAAATGCGGGTTGGTGCCGGAGCTGTAGTCGAAGCCCTGCGCCACGGGTTCGCCGCGCTCTTCGAGATTATTGGTCAGATAGTCGACATCTCCGCGAAAGAACTTGATCGTCGGGCGGATCACGAAATGATCCGGGAATTCGACGGTGAGATGCGAGTCGTCGGCGGGACACATGGTTTCATGCAGCTTCTCGCCGGGGCGGATGCCGATGATTTCCTGCTTGAGTTCGGGCGCCATGGCCGATGCAAGGTCTGTG
>Ga0114898_1000930_pt1 | contig 19311 bp, 14 predicted proteins | sample Malvired_Geostar_FD_83496 | JGI IMG/M metagenome (GOLD analysis project Ga0114898, IMG submission 83496) | Marine viral communities from the Global Malaspina Expedition - Malaspina viral metaG DeepMed_Geostar | ecosystem: Environmental > Aquatic > Marine > Oceanic | place: Mediterranean Sea... | reverse complement strand
GGCTATGACCTCGTCGGCGACGGCGCCTTTCGCGTCATCCGTGACAGCGACATCGAGGTCGAGGAGGAAGCGGAGGATCTGGTCCGCCTGTTCGAGAGCGCCCTGCGCCGGCGGCGGCGCGGCAGCGTGATCCGGCTGACGGTGAATGGCAGCATGCCGGACGATCTGCGCAGCTTCGTCATCGACCAGCTGGGCGTTGGTCCGCAGGATGTATTCTCGCTGGAGGAGATGATCGGCATCGACGATCTGTCGCAGCTCATCGTCTCGGAACGCACCGATCTGCTGTTCGAACCGTTCAACGCCCGCTTCCCTGAGCGGATCCGGGATTTCGGCGGCGACTGTTTCGCGGCGATCCGGCACAAGGACATCGTGGTCCATCACCCGTTCGAGAGTTTCGACGTGGTGGTGCAGTTTCTGCGTCAGGCGGCCCGCGATCCGGCGGTCATCGCGATCAAGCAGACGCTGTATCGCACCTCGAAGGATTCGCCGATCGTGAAGGAGCTGATCGAGGCGGCCGAGAGCGGCAAGTCGGTCACTGCCATGGTCGAGCTGAAGGCGCGCTTCGACGAGGAGGCGAATATCCAGTGGGCGCGCGATCTGGAACGCGCCGGCTGTCAGGTGGTCTATGGCTTCATGGATCTGAAGACCCACGCCAAGGTGTCGATGGTAGTGCGGCGCGAGGGTGGCAGCTTGCGCTCCTACTGCCATTTCGGCACCGGCAATTATCATCCGGTGACGGCCAAGATCTATACCGACCTGTCGTTCTTCACCTGCGATCCCGAACTGTGCCAGGACGCCGCCAGCGTGTTCAACTTCATGACCGGCTACGCCCAGCCGGCGAAGCTGACGAAGCTGGCGATGGCGCCGTTCAGCCTGCGCGATACCTTGCTCGCCCATATCCGCACCGAGGTGCGCAACGCCAAGGCCGGCAAGCCGTCGGGTATCTGGGTAAAGCTGAACTCGCTGGTGGACGAGAAGCTGATCGATGCGCTCTACATCGCATCGCAGGCCGGGGTGCCGATCGAACTGGTGGTGCGCGGCATCTGCTGTCTGCGGCCCGGCATCAAGGGGCTGTCGGAGAACATCAAGGTGAAGAGCATCGTCGGCCGCTTCCTGGAACATGGCCGCATCGCCTGCTTTGCCAACGGGCACCCCATGCCGTCGCCGGAGAACAAGATGTTCATCTCCTCGGCTGACTGGATGCAGCGCAATATGGACCGCCGCGTCGAGACGCTGGTGCTGATCGACAATCCGACAGTGCATGAACAGATTCTCGACCAGATCATGGTCGCCAACCTGAAGGATGTGCAGCAAAGCTGGCGGTTGCGGCCCGATGGCAACTATATCCGGCTGCCCGCTGGCGAGGGCGATTTCAATGTTCATCACTACTTCATGACGAATCCGAGCTTGTCCGGCCGGGGCAGTGCCCTTAAGAAGTCGCAGCCGCTGCCGCGTTTGGTGGTGAGCTGATCCGCACCGAAACGCGACTTAGGACGCAATGCAGGAAAAACGGATCGACGATCCGGCCGCCAGGCTGAGTTCGGGGACGATGGGTATCGGCGGCCATGTCGGGGTCATCGACATCGGCTCCAACTCGATCCGCCTCGTGGTCTATGACCGTCCGGAGCGCGGCTTTCTGCCGCTGTTCAACGAAAAGGCACTGTGCGGCCTCGGCAAGGGGCTGACAGAGACCAACCGGCTGTCGGAAGACGGCGTGAATGCTGCCTTTGACAGCCTGGCGCGGTTCGCCGCCGTGGCGCGCGGCATGGAGGTGGCGACGCTGCATGTGCTGGCGACAGCCGCCGTGCGCGATGCCGAGAATGGCGCGGCTTTCGTCGCCGAAGTGGAAGGTCGCCTGGGCTTCGATGTACGCGTCCTCTCGGGCGCCGAGGAAGCCCGGCTCTCCGCACTCGGCGTGCTCTGCGCCATGCCGCAGGCCGATGGCGTGGCCGGCGATCTGGGCGGCGGTAGCATGGAACTGGTCGATCTGCGTGTCGGCAGCATCGGCCAGCAGACGACCCTGCCGCTGGGGCCGTTGCGTCTGTCGGCGCTCGACGGGCCGGCGAATCGCAAGAAACTGGTTGCCCATATCGACCGTCATCTGGCCAGTGTGCCCTGGCTGTCCGGCCTGAAGGGGCGGCCGCTTTATGCCGTTGGCGGGGGCTGGCGCTCCATCGCCAAGGCGCATATGGACATGACCGGTTATCCGCTGCACATCCTGCACGAATACCGCCTGCAGACGCTGTCGCTGCTGGATTTCCTGGACCGGTTGCAGCAAATCGGCAAGTCCGAGATGAAGGCCATCAACGGGGTGTCGAAGCGCCGGCTGGAAACCATCCCGATGGCGGCCTTGCTGATGCGCCGGCTGCTGACGCTGGCCGAGCCGTCCTGCGTCGTGTTCTCCGCCTATGGCCTGCGTGAGGGCTGCTTGTTCGATCTGCTGCCGGATGAGGCGAAGAGCCTGGATCCGCTGATCGAATCGGCGCGCAAATTCGCCGCCGCCGCCGGGCGTTTCCCGCCGCATGGCGAGGAGTTGCTGGACTGGACAACGCCGCTGTTTCCGGAGGATACGCCGTTGCGCCGGCGGCTGCGCCATGCGGCGTGCATCCTGTCGGACACTGCCTGGGCGGAACATCCCGACTATCGCGCGGAAAACGTCTTCTGGAAGGTGCTGCGCGCGCCGATCCCCGGTTTCGACCATGCCGGCCGCGCTTTCGTCGCCCTGGCGCTGATGGCGCGCTATGTCGGCAATATCGATCTGCCGGCGGCGGACATCGCGAAGAAGCTGCTGGACAAGGAGCAGACCAGCCAGGCCCTGGTGCTGGGGCTGGCGCTGCGGCTTGCCCATACCTTCACCGGCGGCGCGCCCGGCATATTGCGGGAGACACCGCTGCGCCCCGGGCTTGGCAAGCTGGGCTTCGCGATCGCGAAGCCCCATGCCGCCCTGTCCGGGGATGTGGTGAAGCGGCGGCTCGACTCGCTTGCCGCCGCCCTGGGCCAGACCGGAGAGATCAGTCTCCTGCCGTGAGATCCGGCACCGGTCAGCCTGCGCCGCCGGGCCGGTTCATCACGAACACTTCGTTCACCACGGCATATTCCATGTATCCGAGGCGTGAGATCGGGCGGAACCGCGTCACATCGACGAAGCCCTTATCATTGATGACCTCGTCGGCGATGTGGATGCCGACCACGCGTCCGAAGATCACGTAATTGCCGCGCTCGGGGTCCCAGCTCGGCATTTTCACGGTCTGCAGGTACTTGCATTCCAGATGCACGGGGGCGCCCTTCACGCGCGGCGGCTTCACCATGCTGGACGGCAGCGTCTCCAGCCCGGCGGCCTCGAACTCGTTCTGCCCGGCGGGCAGGCCGGCGGACGAAATGTTCATCTGCTCGCGCAGATCATAGGTCGCCATGTTGACCACGAACTCGCCGGTCTTCTCGGCATTGGCCTGGCTGTCCTTGAACGCCACGGCCTCCGGGCGCAGGCCGGCGGCGAACATCACGCAAGGCGGGTCGGACGCCACGGCGTTGAAGAAGCTGTAGGGCGCCAGATTGGGCCGGCCATCCTCGTCCAGCGTGGAAATCCAGCCGATTGGGCGCGGTACCACCAGCGATTTGAACGGGTCGCGCGGCAGTCCGTGATTCTTCTTGTCGGGTTCGTAGAACATAAGGGGAGTCGCTCCTGAGATGGGAGGCCGGCGCCGGCCGGACGGCGGCGCAGCCAACGTGATGGCAAGAGAGTAGCGAGGCGGAAGCGGGGATGCCAGAGGCTTTAGGGCCATATGGTATGCGTGCCTGAGGTATGCGTGCTTGCCTCGGCATGTCGCATTCTTATAGAACTAGACCCAGCGTTGGTTCCCGCAAGGGATGAAAAGGGAACGCGGTGCGTCCGGCTTCGGCGGGGCAATGCCGCGACTGTCCCCGCAACTGTAAGCGGCGAGCGCCGGTCCAAACAGGCCACTGGGAAACCGGGAAGGCAGGGCAGGTGCAGCGACCCGCGAGTCAGGAGACCTGCCAGCGTGAGCACGTCCCGCGACCGTCGATCGGGGTGAATCGTCGGAACGGCTGTCCGCAGCGGTGACGCCATTCTTTGGCTGGGTTGCCGGGGGCGGAAGGGCTATGAGCTGTCGCGGGTCTCTATCTCTCCATCGTGGGGCATCCATGCCCCTTCCGGTCACGCGCAACCTGTTTTCGCGTCATCTCTCGATGGGGTTTTCATGTCATTCCGTTCTTCCCTGCTGATCGGCAGCGCACTCTGCGTTGCCGCGCTTCCCGCTGCCGCCGTTCGCGCGCAGAGCCAGCCGGGCGACAATGTCGCCCAGCTCATGCCGCACATCGTCATCACCGCGACCCGCGCCGAAACCGAACTGGAGCGTATCCCCGCCCAGGTTACCGTCATCGACCGCGAGGCCATTGACCGTGGCGGCTACCAGACCGTGGAGGAGGCGCTGCGCACCGTGCCGGGCCTCTCCGTCGTGCGGCTGGGCGGCCCCGGTCAGCAGACCTCGGTGTTCATGCGCGGCGCCAACAGCGACCATGTGCTGGTGCTGGTCGATGGCGTGCCGGTGAACGATCCGTCGGGGGCCGGCGGCGCCTATAATTTCGGCGACGACCTGGTCGGCGATCTGGAGCGCATCGAAGTGGTGCGCGGGCCGGTTTCCAGCCTCTATGGCAGCAATGCCATTGGCGGCGTCATCAACATGATTACCCGCGCACCGTCGCGTAAGAAGGCCGAAATCTTCGGGCAGGCGGCCGGCGGCAGCCATGGAACGGCGCAGGCACAGGCAGGCTTGCGCGGCCGCTCGGACGGTTTCGACTATATGGTCAGCGCCGAGCATTTCCGCACCGACGGTATCAATCTTTCGCCGTCACGTATCGCCGGCAATATCGGCGAGAAGGACGGATCGGAAGTCACCACGGTCACCGGCAAACTGGGCTACAATATCGGCGATGCCGGGCGGGTGGATGCGCTGATGCGCTACCGCCGCAACGAATTCGACCTCGATAATGTCCCGAACGAGGAGCCGAACTATACCGGCGAGAACGAGCATGTCCTCTACAAGCTGGGCGGTGAGGCCTATCTGTTCGATGGCAGCCTGACCTCGCGCCTCGATATCGGGCAGAGCCGTCACGACCGCAGCTTCACCAACCGGCCCGATGCTGCCAGCGCGAATCTGACCGATGACAGCTACGAATCGGTGCGCAGCTTCGCCGAGTTGCAGAACACCTACCGGATCGGCGATCTGGCTGGCCTGCGCGATACGGTGCTGGTGTTCGGCGGCAGTGCCGCGCGCAGCACGGTGGAGACCAGCACGAATTCGGTCAGCGTCTGGGGGCCGTTCACCCAGTCGCTGGATGCCGATTCCAACGATTATGCACTCTATACCAACCTGCAGGCGCGGGTGAGCGAGCGCATCGACGTGACCGCGGGGCTGCGTTACGACGTGCCGGACGATTACGACAATACGCTGACCTACCGGATCGGCGCGGTGGTCGCAGTGCCGGAAATCCTGACGCGCTTCTCCGGCGCGGTCGGCACCGCCTACAAGGCGCCGACACTGTATGACCGGTTCGGCGTTGATAATTACGGCTATCGCGGCAACACCAACCTGAGCCCGGAGGAATCCTTCTCCTGGGAGGTGGGGTTCGAGACCGACCTGCCGGTTCGCGGTCGGGCGAAGGCGGTCAGCTTCGGCGCGACCTATTTCAGGACGAAGACCGACGACCTCATCACCAATGATTTCGTGCAGCAGACCGTGGTGAATATCGGTGAGGCATCGAGCGAGGGGGTGGAGAGCTTCATCACCCTGCGTCCGGCCGATTGGATCGAGACCAGGCTGAACTATACCTGGATGCAGGCGCGCAACGAGGATACCGGCCAGATGCTGCTGCGCCGGCCGCGCCATCAGGGCTCGCTTTCGGTCGATCTGAAGCCGATGCATGACCTCAGCTTCGGACCGGAGCTGGTCTATGTCGGCAGCCGGCTGGATGTCGCCTATGACGACGCCGGCAGCTTCCTGGGCAACCGGCGTAACGGTTCCTACACGCTGGTCAATCTGTCCGGCAGCTACCAGCTGCGGGAGGATGTCTCGCTGTTCGGCAAGGTCTATAACCTGTTCGACCGCGAGTATGAGCCGTCGAACGGCTTCGCCGGGCGTGGCCTGACCGCGCTGGTCGGGGTGCGCGGCAGCTTCTGACCACAGCTTTCCAGGGGAGCTGTCTGGGAGATTTTCAGGGACCGTTCGCCGGCCTGCCGGTTTTCCGTTTGCCCAATCGTGGCAAACCCGGTAGGTAAGCGGGCGGTCTCTCGAAGAACCCGGAGGATACAGGTGACGGCGCAAAACGCCGGCGATACCGGCCCGCGCGCGCTGCTTCCCAACGGCCTGCGCGACGTGCTGCCGCCCGAAGCGGCCCAGGAATCCGAAGCTGTCCGGACGCTGCTGGATTATATGCGCGGTTTCGGCTACCAGCTCGTGAAGCCGCCCCTGGTCGAATTCGAAGGCAGCCTGCTGGACGGCGCCAGCCCGAAGATGGGCACCCGCATTTTCCGTGTCATGGACCCGGTCTCGCAGCGCATGATGGGCGTGCGCGCGGACATGACCATGCAGATCGCGCGCATCGCCACCACGCGGCTGGCCAATGCGCCGCGCCCGCTGCGCCTATCCTATGCCGGCGAGGTGCTGCGCGTGCTGGGCTCGCAGCTGTCGCCGGAGCGCGAGTTCGTCCAGGTCGGCGCGGAGCTGATCGGCAGCCCGTCCGCCGCCGCCGATGCGGAAATCTGCGTCATGGCGCTGGAAGCACTGGCCGCCGTCGGTGTGCGCAACACCTCCATCGATCTGATGATGCCCACCCTGGTGCCCGCGATCTGCGCCGCCGCCGGGCTGGGGACTTCCGACATCGCGCGGGTGCGCGCAGCGCTCGACCGCAAGGACGCAGCGGAGGTGGCATCCGTGGGCGGTGATATCGGCAGTCTGCTGGCGACGCTGTTGCAGGCCAGCGGCCCGGTGAATCGCGCCTTTGAGAAGCTTGCCGACCTCGACCTGCCGCCGGCAGGGCAGGAGGTGCTGGCACGGCTGCGCCAGGTCGTCGATCTGATGCGCGCCGCCCGGCCGGATGTCACCATCACCATCGATCCGGTGGAGAATCGCGGTTTCGAATATCATACCGGCATCAGCTTCAGCCTGTTCGCGCGCGGCATCCGGGGGGAGCTTGGGCGCGGCGGCCGCTATCTGGCTGGCCAGTCGGATGAACCGGCGACCGGCTATACGCTCTATATGGACACCGTGATGCGCGCCCTGCCGGCGCTGGCCAATGGCCGGCTTCTGTTCCTGCCCTACGGTACGCCGCGCGCCACCGCCGTGCGTCTGGCCGGGGAAGGCTGGACAATCGTGACCGGTCTGGAACCGGTGGCCGACAGTCAGGCGGAGGCGCGGCGGCTGGGCTGCGGCCACTGGCTGCAGAATGAAACCGTTTCGCCTGTCGCGTCATAGGCATATCACGCTACAGACTATCTTCAGTAACGCACGAAACCGCGAGTAAGCAGCATGTCCAACGTTACGGTCATCGGCGCCCAGTGGGGCGATGAAGGTAAGGGCAAGATTGTCGATTGGCTCTCCGAGCGCGCCGATGTGGTGGTGCGCTTCCAGGGCGGCCACAATGCCGGCCATACCATTGTCTGCGGCAGCCAGACCTACAAGCTCAGCCTGCTGCCGTCGGGCGTGGTGCGCGGCAAGCTGTCAATCATCGGCAATGGCGTGGTGGTCGATCCCTGGGCATTGCTGCGCGAGATCGAGACGGTGCGCGCCCAGGGGCTGAACATCACCCCCGAAACCCTGCTGGTCGCCGACAATGCGGCGCTGATCCTGCCGCTGCACCAGCGCATCGACCAGGCGCGCGAAGAGGCCAAGGGCGTGCGCAAGATCGGCACCACCGGACGCGGCATCGGCCCGGCCTACGAGGACAAGGTCGGCCGCCGCGCCATCCGCGTCTGCGATCTGGCCGAGCCGGAGACGCTGGCCGAGAAGGTCGATGACCTGGTCGCCCACCACAATGCCTTCCTGCGTGGGCTTGGCGTGGAGGAGATCGACGCCGCCGCCCTGCTGGCCGCCTTGCAGGAGGTGGCGCCGAAGCTGCTGCCCTATGCGCACAGCGTCTGGCGCCATCTGGAGGAAGCCCGCAAGCAGAGCAAGCGGGTGCTGCTGGAAGGCGCGCAGGGCACCATGCTGGATATCGATCATGGCACCTATCCCTATGTCACCTCCTCCAACACGGTGGCGGGGCAGGCGGCCAGCGGTGCGGGTATCGGGCCGAGCCAAGTCGGCTATGTGCTGGGCATCACCAAGGCCTATACGACGCGCGTCGGTTCCGGCCCGTTCCCGACCGAGCAGGAGAACGAGATCGGCCAGCGCCTGGGCGAGCGTGGCCGCGAATTCGGCACGGTCACCGGGCGCAAGCGGCGCTGCGGCTGGTTCGACGCGGTGATGGTGCGTCAGGCGGTGAAGGTCGGCGGCATCGACGGCATCGCGCTGACCAAGCTGGACGTGCTGGATGGGCTGGATGAGATCAAGGTCTGCATCGGCTATCGCCATGATGGCAAGGAATATGATCACTTTCCGGCCGGCAAGGAATTGCAGGCCAAGGTCGAGCCGATCTACGAGACCTTCGAAGGCTGGCAGGACAGCACCCAAGGCGCCCGCAGCTACAAGGATCTGCCGGCTACCGCGATCAAATATATCCGCCGTATTGAAGAGCTGATCGAGGCGCCGGTGGCGCTGCTGTCCACCAGCCCGGATCGCGATGACACCATTCTGATGAAAGACCCCTTTGCAGATTAAAGCCGTTTCCGCCATTCGGTTTTTGCTTGGAAAGCAATGTGAAGTTTTCTCGTGGAGATCGCCCCATAGGTGCTAGCATAATAACGATTATCGACTGGCTGATGAGGTAGGCGGATGGCCGAGGCGGCGGCAAACGGCAAGCTGACGCTGAAGGGGCGGTACGAGATCGTCATGGACGATCCCCTGCCGGCCTTCGATTCACCGCGCGCCAAAGCTTATTCGGTGATCGATAGCCAGGGTGACCGGCCGCTTCCCCTGATGGGGCTGCTGCTGGACCGCCGGCTGCCGGTGCGGTTGTCGGCGATGGAGGAGATGCGCGACTGCCGCCTGCCGGGCCTGCTGACGCTGCTAGATTCCGGGCAGACCGGCCGGCGCGGCGATGCCCATCGGCAGATGTGCCTGATCTATGAGCGGCCGGCGGGCGCACGGCTGTCGCCAGGCAGCGATGCGCCCTTCAAGCCGTTTCCGGAAGAGGCGATCGAGCGGCAGATACTGCCACGCATATTGCCGGTGCTGAAGGAGTTGCAGGTGCGCAACGTCACGCACCGCGCCATCCGGCCCTCCAACCTGTTTCATTCCGGCGACAATAGGGGGCTGGTGCTGGGCGAGTGCTTCTCGGCGCCGCCTGCGGCCGACCAGCCTGACTTTCTGGAACCGATCGAGAGCGCCATGGCCGATCCGCTGGGCCGCGGCGATGGTGAGCATACAGACGATTACTACGCGCTGGGTGCCACCATCCTGTGCCTGCTGCTGGGCAAGAAACCCGAAGCGGAGGGGGGCGGCAACGACCTGCTGCATCTGAAGATGGAGCTGGGCTCGTTCTCCGCGCTGGCCAGCCGCTATACCCTGTCGCTTCCCATCGTGGAAATGCTGCGCGGGCTGCTGAATGACGATCCGCGCGACCGCTGGGGCATTACCGACCTGGAACACTGGCTTGCCGGCCGGCACCGCAAGACGCTGCGCGGCAAGCTGCCGCCAAAGGCCGCCCGCGCGATCACCATTGGCAAGGCGGAATGCGTGACCAGCCAGTCGGCAGCCTTCCGGCTGTCCCTGGACTGGGAAAGCGGCGCGCAGATGGTGCGCAACCCCGCCTTCGACAATTGGCTGCGCCGCAGCCTGCATGTCGAAGAGATGGCCAAGTCACTGCACGGCATCGTCGGTGGCACCGGGCCGGAACCGGCGGATGCCAAGGCCTTGTCGCGGGCCTGCATGGTGTTGTTTCCGTCATCGCCGATCAGCTTCAAGGGGATCAGCGTCAATCCGGACGGCATCGCCTATATGGTGCCGGCCAGTGCCGGCAATCAGGCGCAGCGGCAGAAGCTGGGCGAATTGCTGGCGGCGAAGGTTCCGTCCACTTGGTTTTCCACGAATACTGCCCAGCGCAGCGATCTGGCCCGGCAACAAAGCCTGCTGGAGCGCATGGCGACGATGATGGCGCAGACCGGCCCGGGCTTCGGTTATGAGCGGGTGATTTACGAGCTGAGCGCCTCGTTTCATTGCCTCAGCCCGCTGATCGAAAGCCGGATGATCGTGAATTACGAGGATCTGCTGCCGGCGATGGAGGCGGCGGTCTCTGAAAGGCTGCCCTCCAACGAGCCGCTGGACCGGCATACGGCGGCCTTTATCGCCGCGCGCTGCCGGCAGGTGACGGACCGCTGGGTGCGGCCGCTGGCCGACGATTCGGACGGGTTTGCGCGCATCGTGGCGCAGGTCCGGCTGATGGCGTTCGTGCAGGGCTTGTCGAGCAACGGCGCCTTGCCGAACCTGTGCCGCTGGCTGGAAATCCATCTTCGCCCGGTGCTGAGCCAGTTTCACAATCTGAAACGCCGCAAGCAGATGTTGAGCGAGTTGGAGGTGGCGGCGAAATCGGGCATCATTGGCAAGATGATGGTCCTGGTGGAGGATACGCAGGCCCGCACCAAGGACGAACAGGGGTACCGGGCGGCGATTGCGAGCTTCGGGCGGGCCGACATGCAGGTCAAGACTCTGCAAAACGAGGCGAATTATATGGAATATACAGCCAGAGTGCTGGGCGAGCAGGTGTCGGCTGTGGCCAGTGGCGTCATTGGCGGCCTGGCGTCTTTCGCGATTCTGGCCTTTTATCTGGTATGACGAATGTAATGCGATTGGCACCGGGATCATGAGCGACAAGGCGAAGACGAAGGCGAAAGCCAAGGCGCCACCCGGCGGTGGCGGTGGCGGTCGGCGGCCCGGCGGCCCAGGGGGCAAGAACAAGCAGCAAAGCCGGGGCGGCTGGAAGCTGCTGATGCTGGTCGTGGTTCTGGGGCTGGGGCTGGCGGTATTGCCGACGATGGTCGTCGCGGCGGTCGGGATGATGCCGACGCTGGTCGCCTATATTGTCGATGGGCGGCGCGAGAAATATGCCGCCTTCTCGGTTGGCTGCATGAATTTCTGCGGTGTCCTGCCCTTCATGCTGCAATTGTGGACGCAGGAGCACAGCTTCGCGATGGCCTGGCGGATCGTCGGCGATCCGGTCTCCTGGATGGTGATGTATGCCGCCGCGTCCGTCGGCTGGATCATCTATTATGCGGCGCCACATGTCGTTGCCGCCTATCTGCGCTTCCAGCTCGACCGGCGAATCCAGAAGCTGCGTGAATACCAGAAGGATCTGGTGTCGGAATGGGGCGACAGCATTACCCGCAGCGCCAGCGCCGAGCCGGCGGGCGACAAGCCCGCCGCGCTTGCCAAGCCGGAGGAGGGGGAACCCGACGGCGAGCAGGCCAAGAGCTGAAACCCGGTGTGATCTTTCGAGACAAAAAAAGCCCCCGTTTCCGGGGGCTTTTCGTTTGCGCGACAGGGAGTGGGGCTGGCGGGTCAGTGCGCCAGCTTCTCCTCGATCGCGGCGTTCTTCATCGCCTTCTGCAGCTTCTCGAAGGCGCGCACCTCGATCTGCCGGACACGCTCGCGGCTGATGCCATATTCCTGGCTCAGATCCTCCAGGGTCATCGGATCCTCGCTCAACCGGCGCTGCGTCAGGATGTTGCGCTCACGCTCGTTCAGCACCTTCATCGACTGGGTCAGCAGCTTGCGCCGGCGGCTGACTTCCTGATGCTCCGCCAGCATCGTCTCCTGGGTCTCCGAATCATCGACCAGCCAGTCCTGCCACTCGCCATCGCCATCCACGCGCAGTGGCGCGTTCAGCGAATGGTCCGGGCTGGCGAGCCGGCGGTTCATGTTCACCACATCCTGCTCCGGCACTTCCAGCGCGGTGGCGATCTTGGTGACATTCTCCGGGCTGAGATCGCCCTCATCGATGGCGTTCAGCTTGCCCTTCAGCTTGCGCAGGTTGAAGAACAGCTTCTTCTGCGCCGCCGTGGTTCCGATCTTCACCAGCGACCAGGAATGCAGGATATATTCTTGTATCGCGGCGCGAATCCACCACATGGCGTAGGTGGCGAGGCGGAAGCCCCGGTCCGGGTCGAACCGCTTCACCGCGTGCATCAGGCCGAGATTGCCTTCCGAGATCAGCTCGGCGACCGGCAGGCCATAGCCGCGATAGCCCATGGCGATCTTCGCCACAAGGCGCAGATGGCTGGTCACCATCTGGTGCGCGGCATCGACGTCCTGATGCTCGGTCCAGCGCTTGGCGAGCATGAACTCGCTTTCCGGGGTGAGCATCGGGAACTTGCGGATGTCCTGCAAGTACCGCGACAGATTGCCTTCGGGGCTGACGACCGAAATCGACGGGATCGCAGCTGCCATTGTTTAAACTCCCTCCAAGAAGATCCCCGATCCGGTGTATCGACCGGGCCTAGGGATATCGGTATTGCTTCCAAATATACCATATGGCCGATGGCATAAATGTGGCCGGGGGAAACAATTAATTTCCAGCCGGGAGGGAGAGGCCGAGCAGCGCGAGTATTTCCGCCATATCCGCTGGTAAGGCACTCTGAAACAACATTCTTTTTCCGGTCCGCGGATGCTGGAACCCGAGTTCGCGCGCATGCAGGGCCTGGCGCGTGAAGCCTGACAGCGCAGCCTTCACGGGATCGTTACTGCCCGTGTTCTTATTGGCCGGGCTGCGATTACGCCGGCCGCCATAGGGGGCGTCGCCGACCAGCGGGTGGCCAATGGATGCCATATGGACGCGGATCTGGTGGGTGCGGCCGGTTTCCAGTCGGCATTCGACCAGGCTGACCAGCGCCCCATATCGTCCCAGCGTGCGGTAGCGCGTCAGCGCGTGCTTCCCGCTGGTGCCGACCACGGCCATCTTCTTGCGGTCGCGGTTGCTGCGTCCGATATTGCCGGCAATCTCGCCGGCGGGAGGCATCGGCACGCCCCAGACCAGCGCCAGATAGGCGCGGTCGATGGAATGAGCGGCGAATTGCCCGGTCAGCGAGGCATGGGCGAGATCGTTCTTGGCGGCCACCAGCAGGCCGCTGGTATCCTTGTCGATGCGGTGCACGATACCAGGGCGCTTCACCCCGCCAATGCCGCTGAGCGTATCGCCGCAATGCCCAAGCAGCGCGTTCACCAGTGTCGAATCAGGGTTGCCGGGGGCAGGGTGAACCACCATGCCGGCGGGCTTGTCGATGACGATCAGATCATCATCCTCATAGACCACGGTAAGCGGGATATCCTGCGCGTCGGGCGTGGCCGCTTCCGGCGGCGGCAGCGTCACGGTGAAGCACTGGCCGGGCTTCACCTTCTGCGACGGGTCGGTGGCTGGTCCCTCTGACTCAGCAACCATGCCCTGCTCGATCAGCGCCTTCACCCGGCTGCGCGACAGATCGCCCAGCCTTGCGGCCAGGAACCGGTCCAGCCGTTCGCCGGCTTCGCCCGTTTCGACGGCGACGGTACGGCGGTCGGGGGAAACGGCCGGGAGATCGGATTTCGGTTGCGTCATGCGGGGCGAATGCCTATCCCGGTCGTCGGAGTCTCGCAAGCCTGACCGAGAGAAGATTGGGGCCAAGCCGATGAAAGCCTTGAACATAGCCGTCGTGGTGATGGGTGTCATGATTGTCGTCGGAGTGGCGGTGATCGGCGTGACCATAGCGAAGCGCCTGGGCGGTGCGTCCGAGCCGGAGCCTGCCATCGCGATGCCACTTGTGCCGGGGGCACCGCTGGCCAGTTTCGATCCGGCGACGGTGCCGCTGCCATCGGGCGCGCGGCTGCAGCAGATCGTGCCGGCCGGGAACCGGCTGGTCCTGCACATGGCGGGCGAGGGCGGCAGGGATGTGCTGATGGTGCTCGACATGGCCGGCGGCCGCGTGCTTGGCTCCTTCCTGCTCGAACCGGCGCAGTGAGGGCCGGCGCAATAAGGGTAGGGACCGATGAATTTCAGCAGCGACAATGTGACGGGCGCCTCGCCGGAAATCCTGGCGGCACTGACCGGCGCGGCCGAAGGCAGCGTCACTTCCTATGGCAACGACCCGCTGACCGCGAAGGTGCAGGAGAAACTGTCGGCGATCTTCGAAAAAGAGGTCACGGCCTTCCCGGTCGCCACCGGTACGGCAGCGAACGCGCTGGCGATCTCCTGCCTGACTCCGTCCTGGGGGGCGATCTATTGCCACCCCAACGCGCATATCGAGGAGGATGAGTGCGGCGCCCCGGAATTCTTCTCGGGGGGAGCCAAGCTGATGCATGTCGATGGGCCGCACGGCCGGATTGACGCGGCAGAACTCGACCGCCGGCTCGGCAATGCCGGCATCGGCACGGTGCATCATGTGCAGCCGGCCTGCGTCAGCCTCACCAACCTGACCGAGGCCGGCACGCGTTACAGCCCGGACGAGGTGGCTGCCATCGGCGAAGTCTGCCGGAAATACGGGCTGAAGCTGCACATGGACGGGTCGCGCTTCGCCAATGCGCTGGTGGCGCAGAACTGCTCTCCGGCGGAACTCACCTGGAAGGCAGGTGTCGATGTGCTGAGTTTCGGCGCCACCAAGAATGGCGCGCTGGCCGCCGAGGCCGTGGTGTTCTTCGACAGGGACCTCGCCCGCGACTTCGCCTTCCGGCGCAAGCGCGGCGGGCATCTGTTCTCCAAGATGCGTTTCCTCTCTTCCCAGCTCGACGCCTATCTGGAGGGCGATCTGTGGCTGAAGAACGCGCGCCACGCCAACCGCATGGCCGCCCTGATCGCCGAGGGGCTGGCCGGCGTGCCGGGGGTGGAGCTGGACCATCCGGTCGAGGGCAACGAGATCTTCGCGCGCCTGCCGGCGGCGGTCATCGACGGGCTGCTGGCCGATGGTTTCGCCTTCTATCGCTGGGGCAGTGCCGAGACGCCCAGCATCCGGCTGGTGACCGCCTTCAACACGGCGGAGGCGACGGCCCGCAACTTCGTGGAGCGCGCCGCCGCCCACGCCGCGCGTCCGGCAGCGGAGTAGGGTGCTGGCGCAGGCCGGCAGAGCCACGGGGATAAATCCGGCGATCAATCGGAAAAGCCCGACGAAATCGCTTGAACCGCGCGGAAGCTTTCGCTATCAAGTGCGCCTTGCCTCGCGGTCCCCATCGTCTAGAGGCCTAGGACACCGCCCTCTCACGGCGGCAACCGGGGTTCGAATCCCCGTGGGGACGCCAACGCTTTTTCCCATATATATTTCAATAACTTAGTGGCCCGTGTGGAGTCGCTGTGGGTGCTCGAGTGGAAACTCGCGAGCGGTCATTCCTGGGCTCGGACGGGGCTGGTTCCGGCAGGGCTTGACCTTCCCCTTGCGGGAACCCCTATCTGTTCATGGGATCGGCCGGAAACGGCTGTTGCAAGGAAGCAGGAGGCGGGTATTCGCTGGCGCCGGACCATCGCAATCGTGCTGATTGCCGTATTGAGCCTTTGGTTCAATGCGGATGTGCGCTTGTGGGCGGCAGGATTAGACTTGGCCGGTCAGGCGCAGGGTGCCGAAGCACAGCCCGCCGCCGCGCATGCCCTGCACGGCCATGCCGCCGGTCACTCTCTGGGACATGACCACGGCGCTGCACCTGCCGGCGATACGCAAGACAGCGCCACGCTCGATCACAGCATCTGCTCCGCGCACTGCGTGCCAGCGGTGATAGCCATCGCCGTGCAATCCATGCCGCCGCAGCATTTTGACCGAGTTGCGATTTCTCGCTTGCCTGGCCCGCCGGGGCGCCGTGCCGATCCGCCGCTGATCCCGCCCGAATACCGGTCCTGAACACCGACACGCTCGCGTGACCCGCGCCCCTGTGACAAGGCGGCCGCAAGTCACGCCATTCAGGATTTGTATTCGAAGGATTTATCCATGCGTAGCTTCAAGATTACCGCGTTTGCCGCGGCGCTGATGGTGTTCGCCTCCATCCCGCTTGCCCCGCTTCAGGCCGCTCCGGGCCATTCCGGCGGGCATGGCCATGGAAGTGCCGCCATCGGGGAACCCGGCAAGGCCGCCGAGGCCAGCCGTACCGTCACCATTGTGATGGGCGACAATTACTACGAACCGGAGCGGATCGAGGTGTCCGCCGGCGAGACCATCCGCTTCGTCGTGCAGAACAAGGGGGAGTTCCTGCATGAGTTCAACATCGCCACGCCGGAGATGCATGCCGCGCATCAGAAGGAAATGGCGGTGATGTTCGAGCACGGCATGCTGACCCCCACGCGCATCGACCACGAGATGATGAAGATGGATCACGCGAAGATGGGCATGTCGCATTCCATGAACCATGACGACCCGAACAGCGTGCTGTTGGAGCCGGGCCAGTCGGGCGAGCTGATCTGGAGGTTCCCGTCCTCGGGCACGCTGGAATTCGCCTGCAACATCCCCGGCCATTACGAGACCGGGATGGTCGGGGCTGTCCAATTCCGCGCCGGCGCGGCCCGCAAGTGAGGAGGCAGACATGAACAGCATCATCTCTCCTCAGGTCAGCCGGCGGAACGCGCTGAAGCTGGCGGGCGCCGCCGGCCTGGCCGGCACGGTGTCGCTCTATCCCGGGCGGCGCAGCTTCGCCTCGGCCGACAAGGAACTGCAACTTGCCGTCGAGGCGAAGCGCATCGTGGTGGACGGCGTGGAAAGCAACGCCATCGCCATCGGCGGTTCGGTGCCGGCGCCGACCCTGCGCTGGCGCGAGGGCGAGGAGGTGGTCATCCAGGTGACCAACCGCCTGCCGGAGCCAACCTCGATCCACTGGCACGGGCTGCTGATCCAGGGCGTCATGGACGGCGCGCCGGGTTTCAACGGCTATGAGGCCATCCAGCCGGGCGAGACCTACACCTACCGCTTCCAGCTGCGCCAGGCGGGCACCTACTGGTACCACAGCCATTCCGGCCTGCAGGAGCAGCAGGGTATGTATGGCGCCATTGTTATCGAGCCGGCTAAGCGCGAACCGGTGCGCTATGACCGCGACTATGTCGTCGTGCTGTCCGATCACACGCAGGAGAACCCGCGCGCAGTGCTGCGCAACCTGAAGAGCCAGGAAGGCTATTACAATTACGGCAAGCGCACGCTGATCGACTTCTTCCGGCAGGCCGATAGGGAGGGTTTCAACGCCGCCCTCAAGGACCGGCTGGAATGGGGCGACATGCGGATGGACCCGACCGATCTGGCGGATGTCACCGGCTATGCCTTCCTGGCGAATGGCCGCGGTCCGCAGGACAACTGGACCGGCCTGTTCGAGCCGGGCGAGCGGATCAGGCTGCGTTTCATCAACGCTTCCGCCATGAGCTTCTTCGATGTCCGCATCCCGGACCTGCCGATGACGGTGATCGCCGCCGACGGACAGTTCGTGGTGCCGGTGCAGGCGCACGAGTTCCGTTTCGGCGTCGGTGAGACCTATGACGTGATCGTCCGCCCGCAGGAGGATCGCGCCTTCACCATCATGGCCGAACCGCTGGACCGGTCGGGCTATGCCCGCGCCACGCTGGCGCCCCGGCCCGGCATGGAGGCGGAGATACCACCGCTACGGCCGCGCGCCATCCTGGCCATGTCCGACATGAACCACGGCGCCATGGGCATGGATCACGGGACGATGGATCAGGGTGCCCCAGGGCATGCTGCGCATGCCGGCATGGCGCATGGCGGAATGAACCATGCGGCACCCGTACCGACCGCCGCAGGGCATGGCGCCCATGCCGGCCACGCCATGGCTGCGCCCGTTCCGGCGGATGGCGGGCCGCCTGTCGGCTGGGACCAGGCCGGCACGCTGCCCGGCGAGAAGGCGTTGTCCTATGCCGATCTGAAGGCCTTCGTCAGGAATAGCGACGACCGCGAGCCTAGCCAGGAAATCCTGGTCCGGCTGACCGGCATCATGGAACGCTATATCTGGACGCTGAACGGCCGGAAGTTCGAGCAGGGCGAGCCGGTCCGGGTGGCCTATGGCGAGCGGGTGCGCATCCGCTATGTGAACGAGACCATGATGGCGCATCCGATGCACCTGCACGGCATGTTCGTCGAGCTGGAGAATGGCGAGACCGAGCGCCGGCCGCTGAAGCATGTGGTGATCGTGCCGCCGGGCAAGGAAGTGTCCGTCCTGCTGACCGCGGACGAGCCAGGCGACTGGCCGTTCCACTGCCACCTCATGTACCACATGGCCTCGGGCATGATGACGCGCTTCATCGTCGAGCGGCCCACGGCCGACGCCAGCGGAAAGGGCCGGGCATGAGCAGGGCGCTGAAGCACGGGCTCGCCGGGCTGGGTCTTCTGCTGGCGGCCTCCGGGCCGTCACTGGCGGCCGATGACCATGACATGCTGTTCGGCAGCCTGCTGGTGGATCAGCTGGAGCATGGCTGGCGCGACGGCCACGACACGGTGGCGTGGAAGGCCCAGGGCTGGGTCGGCGGCGATGTCCAGAAGCTGTACCTGAAGACCGAGGGCGAATATGTCCGCGACGATACGGTCGAGAAGGCGGAAGTGCAGCTGCTCTACAGCCGCATGGTCGCCGATTTCTGGGATGTCCAGGCCGGCATCCGGCACGATTTCCGGCCGGACGATCCATCGCGGACCTATGGCGTGTTCGGGTTCCAGGGGCTCGCACCCTATGTGATCGAAATGGATGCGTCCCTGTTCGTCAGCGAAAAGGGCGATCTCTCCGCCCGCTTCGAGGCTGAACACGACATCCTGATCACCCAGCAGCTGATCGCCCAGCCCAAGCTGGAGGTCAGTGCCGCCCTGCAGGAGGTCGAGGAACTCGGCATCGGTTCGGGCCTGAACGATATCGAGCTCGGGTTCCGCGTGCGCTACGAGATCACGCGGAAGTTCGCGCCCTATGTCGGCATCTCCTGGAGCCGCAGCCTCGGCAACACGGCGGACTTCGCCCGCGCCGAGGGCGAGGATGTCGATAATCTCGCATTCCTGACCGGTATCCGGTTCGCGTTCTAGGCAAGCGGTTTTACCGCCTTCCAGGGCAGAGCGGAAACAGACTGATCATCGGAGCATAGGCAAGGAGGCGCAACTTCTGGCGCCTCCTTGTCGTTCTGTGACTACAGGCACGCTCCGGTACAAAGGCGATCCCCGCCTGCATTGATGTTTCAGGAAACAAAACAAAAGAAAGGAGTCCGATGGCCGAGGAATACCAG
>Ga0114898_1000928_pt1 | contig 19334 bp, 31 predicted proteins | sample Malvired_Geostar_FD_83496 | JGI IMG/M metagenome (GOLD analysis project Ga0114898, IMG submission 83496) | Marine viral communities from the Global Malaspina Expedition - Malaspina viral metaG DeepMed_Geostar | ecosystem: Environmental > Aquatic > Marine > Oceanic | place: Mediterranean Sea... | reverse complement strand
TGTGGCAGATGTGGTGACGGAAGCGATACCGATTGGAGCGAAAGAAAAGGAAACTATGAGTAGTTGCGCCCCAGATAATTTCTGGACTTTACTTGGATCACTTGTGGAGATGGGAGGATGGTTGCTAATCTTAGTGTTTGTGATTCCGCTGGTGTTGGGATGGATTCTGCCTGGGCCATTGGAGAAGAGGAAAAAAGGCTCTGCATCGTAGAGTGGAAGGATATAATCTCCTGCTCAGGGTGGGAGAAAGCCTCTGACGTTCAATGCCCCTCCTTTAAAACGGTGGGGTGGTTCATCTCTGATGAGGAAGAGACCATAAAAATAGCCTCAACCCTTGACTTCGATGACTTTACAGATGAAGCCAAGGGAGAGGCAATGCCGATACCCTATGGTATCACAGCCTTTCCTAAGGGCTGCGTAGTGAATGTTACTTATGTTTAGGGGTGTCCTCCTCCTCAATAAAGGGTAATGGGGCTTCTAAATCCGGGTTCACAAACGGATCTAGGAAGTCTTTGTAAGTCTCCCATAAGGCTACCTCATGCACAGGGAGGCCAGGGTGGTTAGCTCTATTCTCTATACCCTTACGGAACGCATCAAGGTCTACGTTACCATCCCTCACCGACCTGTTCATAATCCCTATGGCCTGGGTCAAGTGAATCAACCCAACAAAGGGGTCTACAAACTTACCTACCATGTCTTCCCCCTGCTTCTCAGCTTAGTTAGTCCGGTGTAACCAACAAGCAACCCACAGAATGTAATGAAGTCTACGTCTATGTTATTGGACATAGAGGCTTCAAAGTCACCACTCTCCTTATCAAACCTCAGGATATAGGCTCCCTCTACTGTCTCCCCATAGATGTCCTCTACACATTTTGCATAGGCTGCCACCTGGAGGTGGTATTCCTCATAGATTCTAGCTGAAGTCTTAAAATCTATGACTGAGAATACCCCATTAACCCTGGCTACAGCGTCCACAGTGCCAGCATACCCATGCTTTCGACTGTAGACTCTCTGTTCAGCAGCCAACCACTCCACTTCATTCTGCTTTACCCAATCCCTAAAGGCATTGATAGCATTACCAGCCTGCTCATCCTCCGGCATCTTGGGTATCTCAGCCTCACCTAACTTCCACAGGATAGCTTGTTCACACCATTCGTGAACCAGCCTGCCAAGATTAATAGCCCCAGCAGACTTACGCTTGTAGGCTTTCTTTATCCCATCAATCATCTCTGTGGTGGAGAGTTCTGCTTGAGTAAATTTCTCACAGTTCTCCTTAAACCACTCAGCCCCCATCTTAACAGCCCAAGGCATCAGAAACTGCTGCTTGGCTATGGTTGTGCTGAGTACAGAGGTAACCGCTGGGACAAACACTCCCTCATGGCTATACTGATGCTTTGCCTCGTTAAATTCCAGGTCAATGGATTCACCATCATGGAATTCTATCTTCATAATACCCCCTTAGAACTCCCCTAGAAGGGGAATTCGTCATCCTTCTCTGGTTTATTCCAGGTTCTCTCCCGCTTAGGCTCAAAGCTGCCTGCCTTTGGCCCAGACGTATAGGATTGCTCCCTTGGTTCCTCCAGTTTGATACCCCAATCTGGATCAGTGTCCTTCTTCTTCTCGTTCCTCCAAATCGCCCAGTTGATAGTCTCACCCCTCCACTTCATAGACCCATTTAACTTCGGGGCTTTAGGGTTATCAGAGCGATTTGTCCAACCACTACCTCTTCCCTCTTTATGCTCGAAAGCCATTTGCTGTTCCTCTAGCTGTTGTTGATGTGCCCAGGATTGGGCGTTTTCCTGATCGTCAAGTATCTTAGTCCATCCATCAGGATTGTGGTACATCCATTCATCGTCATTCATACCTTACGCAAGTTAGCAGACATTGTTCTCCAAACATCTATGATAACTTCCTCAGTATGGCGTTTGTTGTCGAGCAATTCAGCATCTACCCAACAGTTTTCAGCGTAGGCCACATGATCCCTAAACTGCTGGGATGTAACAGCCTTTGCCTCCCTCTCAGCGACAGTACCAGTGGCCTTTAGGAAAGCCTCGCCACGAATGATACGCTCCATCTTCTCTAGCTTCTTACATAAAGCCTTAGATTTGGCAGCCTCTTCATCCGTATGAGCTAGGTATGTTATCGCCTTCTCTAGCCTCTCTTCACTTATCACGTTTCAAAATCCCCTCGTTCAATGCCTTGAAGATTGTTTGCAAGCACCACCTCATCTGAGTTTCTTTGTCAAAGGTTCCATCATGGCAACCTGTGTGACATTGGTAGCAGACAGGGAGAGTAAAGTAATCTGATGCTTTCTTCCCCATGCCTGCTCCCAACTGACTCACCCTCAAATGATGTGCTTGAGACTGTGCCCCACAGTGTATGCAAGGCAACCCCGCCACCCATTCCAAATACTTCCTATCCTTCACGCTGCTAAAGCAACATCCAGTATCTGACGCAGAGACTCATGAGAATTGGCAAGCTCGATTGTTTTGATAGCTACTTTAAGATCAATAGTAAAATGCTCCTTACCCAGGTCATCTGAGACAACCCTGTAGCTACTCAATCTATCATGCACCTCTGACTCTACTCTCTTGCAGTCATCTACTTCCAGGTAATACTCGCACTTGTACGGCCCCCAAGTCCTAGCAGCAGAACGTCTACCCTCCAGGTTATCCGTTGAGCCTATCTTGTAGACATTCTCAGGATGCCACCTGTTCCTGAAGATATACACATAGCCCTCAGGCGGGTAGTCAATTTTAGGCTGTTTTGGAGGCTTCTGTCCAATGTTTTTGTAAATCCTTGGAAGCGAATCCTCTCTCTTCTCTTCTGGGAGAATTGAGGAAACCCCACTTTCATTGTGGATTAATTCCCAGTGGTATCCCCCAGATGTGGTCATACCTTCCCAGCCCCGCAAAGCCTTACCAATATTAGAATGGCTAACAGCACCATGACTATTTGGCCCTGGCGGGTAATAAGTACCCAAACTAAGCCCAGCCGCAGTTAGAGATTCAAATACTTCTCCTGTCTCTACGCACCTAACTTTCTTCTTTGCTGACATACACCCCCCTATATTTCACAGTGATCGCCAACGCAAGCTAATTCCTGGCTGGCTGTGGTTACATCTACAACTTCCTTAATGGACTGCCAATCTATACTCTTTGGCATACGCTTCTTCATCTCCTTGTACTCCTCCATAGATAAGTCCTCGTAAGGGGCTTGCTCGTATATGTGCCCCTCATCAGAGGATGGTAAAAATGAAATTCCGTTGACAATATCCCAGTTCTCCCAGACCCAAGAGGCAACCTCTGCCCACGCATTCTCTGGTACATAACAGGTCATGCTTGGCTTATGCTCACACCAGTTAAGGGCAAAGTGTTTCCAAAGCTCTAACTGACTGATAGGGGTTACCTCATGTCTGGTTAATGCCTTTGCTGGAGACTTCATGGGGAAAGAGAACACCCACGCCTCTGAGTTATAGTTATCTTCCTCATAGGGTACACCAGCGTCCATGAGAGCTTGAGATATTGGGTCTTTCTTGTCGTTCCTCACCCTCCTGGTGAAAAAACTCGACCAACGGGGATGGCAACCGCTGGCTGAGTCACAAAGCTGACTCACCGTTCCAGACGGCTTCACACAGGTAATGGCTGTAGAAGGGTTTATGCCCAGTATCTTAGCCCACTTCTCATTTACCAGCCTTGCCCAATCCCTAAGACCATTCAAGTCCTCAGCGGAACTGTTGCGCAACACTGGAGAATCGTAGATACCAGTTATGCTAACTCCTAGCAGCCGTTCCTCCTCACAGTTTACCGTCCAACCCTTCCGTAGAAACTTAAAGTTTGTTAAGGTTGACTGTAACGTGCCCAGGATTGTAGCTATCCTCACCTTATCCATCAGGGTTTCCATTGTATCATTAGGTTTAGCCACAACCTCTGTAAGGTTGCAGAATTGTGCTGGCCTAAGGATTATTTCTGAGCATGGGTTACATCCAAAATCATAGTTGGGGTCTCTCCTTTCGGGGAGCATACTTCCACAAGCCTCGCGGTTGAAAATCCCACGTTCTCCTGACCTACTTTCGTATATAGCCAGCCATTCTCGCATGAAAGCACCCATCTCAGGCTTTTCGGTATAACAAATTGAGTTGTTGGATAGGCTTCTTTGAGGGTTCTCAGTGAACCAGTTTCCCATTTTGGCATGGCGCATCCTCTCGTCACTGTGGTTAGACAAGCTAATCAAGGAAGTCCTACGAACTCCACCAACCACAACGCATTCACCTATATGGCACATGGCATCGTGAACCTCTATGGAATTCAGCTTCCTCCCCTTTGCACCCTTCCATATGTTGGCAAGGTTTATCAGCATACGCTCAAAGGGCCACGGGCCTGAGGCACGACCCCCGAAAGTTTTTAAGGGCGCACCAGACGCTCTCACCCTGGAGACATCCACCTTGGGAACCTTTCCACTGTACAGTAGCCGGACATACTCATCCAGGGCAGTTGCCCAGCCCATCTTAGAGTCCCGCACCACTATAGTTGTGTCGGTCTCAAAGAACTCATCAGCTACCTCTGGGAGCTTAGATATATACTGTCTTTCAACAGAATAGCCCAATCCTGTACCATTCATCTGAATGTAAAGGGACTCTCCGAAAACTTTTATGTGGTCAACAGGGGTATAGGCGCAGTTATAACCACAGATGTTGTCTCTCTCTAGGGCTTCCCCAGCAGTCATAAGACACCTCATGCTGGGCATTACTTCCTTATTAAAGATAGCTTCCCTTATTTCAGTGGTAATCTGGGGTGACAGCTCGAACTTATCCCCAAAATAATTGGAGTACCTATCTACCGTTTCTCCCCAGGTCTCTCTCCTTTGTAGCTCTGCTAAGTACCTTGCGTACCTAGAGATGGCAATGTAATCATCGTATATCACTCAGTTCCTCCATAGTTTTCAGTGACGTCAAAATCATCCTCTCCCTCTCCAACCAAAATTGGGGGGCTGGGTTCCCCTAGTGCTGCTGCTAGTATTTTTAATAAGTCTGGTAGGCGTACCAATGCCAGCATATCGGGCTTATTGTACTCACCCAGTATGACAGTAGGTATCAAGTCCTCCCCAGACCCCGCCACAGCCTGCGCCATTGCGTCTGTAAGGAACTTTGAGAGCTTCTTGCGGTACTTGCACTCTATTCCCAGGTAGGGGTGCTTAACGTCCAGAGGAGTCCTCCTATCAGACACAGGGATTCTCTCCCCGCCCGTCCTGATGGCTACTCTCCTTTCAAATCTCTTCCAGTTCTTGTCCACGATAAACTTTAACTTCCTCTAGTTTCCCAAAGTGTTTAAACGCTGTTAGCACAAATTCGTGCAACTCTGGGATGGTTTTGATGTATTCCCACTTAGCCCTTTTTCCTTCTGGAGTGTCGTTGAAGAGCACTTCTTCCCTCCACCTCGATTCTCTTGTGCCACTCCTCCCGTGTCTCCCCATCCTTAAACCATAAGTCTAGTTTAATGAGTATGTCCTTGAGGACTTCCTTGAATGGCCTTGTGACCCCATCAATGGTGATGGTTGAATACCTATCGACCCAGCAGGAACTGCACATGGGTGATGGGTTGAGTTGGGTGACCCTCCCGTAGTCACAAACGGGACACCATGTGGGATACGTCCTTGTAGATGTCGAGCCTGAATTCATTTCTTAGGGTCTCCAGTTCTTCGTTGGTGCATAGGGTTCTGGCAACGTCACTTAGAGCGTCTATCAGCTCATCCATAGCCTCAACGTGAGTTTTTAACAGGTTCTTTGCATCGTCCAGGGTGGTAGGTGTCCAGCCCTCCTCAGCGTACTGAGACAGGTCACGTTTGGTCATGTCAAGCTCTACCGCTGCTTTCGTACAGGCTTCCTCACCATCCCTGTGTAGTGCTTTTATCCTATCTTCCACTGTTACAATCCTCAGTCGTTTAGTTTTCTTCCTTGAGTGCAGGATAGGCACGACAAACTCCCTGCCTAGAGCTTCTATGCACTCAGTCCTAGACCCGTAGACTACATCAGCCTCCAGGTCGATGATATTACCGATTCTTACCTGATAAGCGATCAAGGTCTGCCTGGGAATAGCTAATCATGCCCTCCCCAGCTCTCTTGGCGTTTTCTGGTCGCCAATAGGGGTTATCATGCCTACTCTTGGGCTGCGCCATAAGGTAGTTGGAGTCCCAATTAACGTGCTTGAACCCAAGGCCGCCAGAATATATCTCTGGGCTTTTGGATTCCACTGCAAGGCTTCCCAACTCCTCCATCAACTCAGGATTCATGTCCTCCAGGTGAACTTCCCGCTCCCCTGGTCGCCAATGCTGGCTTTCACCCACGGCTGGTGCGAAATTCTGTAGGAAGAAATAGACATCCCACGCCTCCTTGAGTAGGGGGTGAGTCTTCCTCTCATCAGAGGGTATTTGCTTTGAAATCCTCTCTATCTGAGTTAGACACCTGTTCAGCAGGCTTTCCTTTGGTACGGTTCCGTTCCTTCCCTTCTTTTGGGAGACTGATGCCTCCTTTGGGAGATTGCGAATGGTTGTCATTGATGCTGCTATGATTCTGCTCTGATAATTCGGCATAAAGTTTTTCTCCTTGCTTATACTAATAAGAGTTTTGAGGTAAGTAGTTGATTCGTATAGGTTAGTGTAAATAGCATTAGGTTACCCGCCAACTCTTATTAGTGTATAGGGTATATGCGTCTGACATACTAATTATGGGCCTCCTCTGTGGCTCCATCAGATGAATAGCGGAGACTATCGAGCGACCTTTGAGCCGGGAATGAACTTTCGTTAAATGACATAAATGGTCGGGCCTGGGTGAGCCTAGTTTATCATCGAAAGATACTGACTTGATAGTACTTAGTTGTATATTTCTAGGGTCGGTCATATACGGCTCATTAAGACAATTATATCTATATTACAAATGTTGTAAAAAAACAACACATGAAGAAACGATAGAGTGGCAAAGAAAAAGTTTGACCCCTGGAACGCAGAGGAATGGCTGTACACAGAGTTTCTACAGGCTGCTGGGCCTATTAGTCGAGCCTGGGTAGAGCGAGAGTTCAAGAGGCGTAGACATTTACACAGGGGAAACCCAGAAGTCCTTGAAATGTGCCTCCAGAGGCTGGGCATTAGAGATGAAGGTTTAATGCTGTGTCCTCCGACCTAGATAGGGCATCTCAGAAGAATAGCAGACGCTTGCGCCGTCAGAGAAACTTGGTTCATAGGGATTCCTGGGGGAAAAAGAAGAACGGCCCCATGAGAGACCGTTCCAAATTTGCCCGTAAGCCTAAATATCCCGATACCATCCACTCAGGCTAGTGTTGCCGTGTCCAGTAGGGACGGCGTTACCTTCCTTATCGTGCATAAATACGCAGACGTACTCCTCTTTGGCTGTTTGCTTAACGTAAAACAGATCATGCGCCCTAGAGTTGACTTCCTGACAGGCAGCCATGACACCTCTGATCGCGTCCTTGCTCTCCTGCATCTGCTCCCCTTCAATTTCAAAGAGGGATTCGGTTGCTTTGTACTGAGCCAAGACCATAATATCGTCAGCCCTGTCTAAAGCTCCGGTTTCTCCGTCCTCGTCCTGCCCCATGCAGTATTGAGGGACTAGCTGACTCATAACAGCGTGGATTATCCCCTGTTGTGCCTCTGCTAGTTTTTCAGCCTCATAAAAGCGGTGTTTGGGGGTTTTCTTTTGAACTTTCCAGGGGTTGTTCTTACCTGTTGGTAGCTTTTTTTTCATAGGTTACGCTCCATGACAGCGTTTAAACTTCTTATTAGATCCACAAGGGCACGACTCATTGCGCCCCACTTTAGGATAGGATCGCACCAGGGTGCGTCCACCTTTACGACTTCGCTGCTTTTTAACTTTGTATTGCATAGTTTGATTACCTTGAAACCCCCGACAGTGCCCCAGGATTAGGGCAAAGCGGGGATTCCGGAGTGTTTAAACGGTTTACTTAGGGTAACGGCAGTCCCGCAACTGAGCTTGCGTTACCGAATACGCCTTTACTAAAGCACCGCACTGTGTCACCGTTGCCAGCATGGGGAACCATACTTACCTGGAACCCCGTTGTACCACTGGCTGCGTTATAGGCTGCAACCACTTCGATTGCACCTGCCCAGGTTGAAACCCTGGCAACCACTTCATCTGACTGAGTGGCTGTAATAGTTGATACGGTATCTTTGCCACTGTTCTCAACTCCACAAAAGAAATGAGATCCGTTACCTTTAAACCCCTCGTCCTGTCTAGCTGAGGGGCTGCTGCAAAACTTCCTGTAGCGTTCTTTTTTCACTGGGTTTCCTCTATTTGTCTGTATATGTATCAAACCAGGGGCCGTTACGCTTAGTTATACGCTTACGGTCTGATCTGGTACAGGTACTGGATGATGTTTCGGGGTCGCTGCAATGCGCCCTGGCTTGTTCTAATGTTAAGCCCGTTGCGATTGTATGGCTGCGGGTATGGTCGTTACCATAAGACCGAACTATCTTATACATGGTTATAAAACCTCGATTGCTTTAATTGACACATAACCATTATAACCATTATAGCCGTTCTGTCTAGTGTTTTTTTCCCAAATAAAATAATCAGGATACAGGCTGCAACAATAGGTTTTCACTAGGTCAGACTGCCAGACTTTACGTTTACCGCTTTCGGTATGGGTAAACCCTGGTAGATTAACGTGTACTCTAGCCATTATGCTATATCCCCCCGTTTAAACGGTGTGGAATTATTGTGTGCCCGAATAGCGTCCTCGTCTGACATAAACATATCAGAATCACAGTTTAACCAGGCCTTTTCACCTGTGCGGGGGTTCCAACAATACAGCACTCGAATACCCGAGCGCGTCATATAAGAGGTTTCACCAGTTCCAGGTATCCAGGGAGTAGTGGGTTTAATGTCGTCCATATTGGGTTTCCTCAGCTAGTAAATAAACGTATAAGGCACACAATACAGGCTGCCTTATAGGTTTGTCAACTATCGGCTATCATGGGGATATTACAAGCCCCACAAACTAGCCCGTATGTTAGATAAGGGGTTTTTGCTTGTCGCGCCACATTGTCGCACTCTGGGCACACTACCTTGATTAATCGACTGCCTTTCTTAACCTTGGCAGGCGGTTGCAGTTCATCGTGCGGGTATGGCCCTAGTTCGACAGCTATAGACTTTAACTGGGCAGCCAATTCCGGCCCCGCTTGTGTAGCTGTCATTTTACCGACTAGCCCGACTTTAACCGCAAGGCGTTTAAACGGCCCCTTGTGACCGCATTCAGTGCCCACAATACAGTGATCCATTTCATGTACGAGGGTATCCAGTACGCCGTGATCGCACTCGTATGAAGGGTCACTGCTGCCGACTTCCAACGCTAGAATCGGGCTAATGAACATTTCAGTGACGTTGCCTTCAGACGTTGAAGGGTTCCAGCACTGCCCGATAGCACTATTCTTCGCGCCTCTGGAACCGGAGGGAAACCCGACTGATACTCTAAAGTCTACCGCTTTAACATCATGCGGCGCGTATACCACTGTATTGATCTTATCAGCGGCGGCATTTAGCCATTGTTCTCTATTCATGACGACATCATCCACATATAGCCCACTGTAAGCCCGAATATAACAGCCGAACTAACCCAAATCATAATAGTGTCTAACCTTTCTGCCTTGTCTACTTTCTTTTCAGGTATAAGCATAATAAGTCCTAATCAGTTAACAGTAGCTGAATAGTAAAGACAACTATGTATAGTGTCAACCTCTAATTGCAATGGGTACAGTATTGGTTTCCTCTGGGCTTTCTTTAGGTTTCCTCAAATAGATATCCCTGGCTGTGCACACACGCACAGTTCAAACCAAATGAGGCAACCCATGAGGCAACCCAGTAGTGGGCGGGATACCAGGGGGCAGCCTCTGGGGTTTCCTCAAGGCGTTTAAACACCAGGACAGGCGCGACCCAGGGGCGGCCCCCCTTGCGCGAAAATGAATATATATATATTGTATCCACGCAGTGGAGAGGAAACCCATAAAATATTAAGAAATGCTTATGAACTATGAAATTCCTAAAGCCTATGGGTTACTAGTTCCGCCAGTAACTGAGTTTAAGACTGAAATAGGTCTATTATCTACAAAACCAGAGCCTAAGAAGAAGCCTGATCGCAAGTATCTAGCCGATACGATAGACCTAGATAGGTTGATAAGGGCTGAGTCTAATGCTATTAGTGGTCGTACTTCCTCTCAGGGAGCCTACGGGTTAGCCCAGTTCATGCCTGAAACCTATGCAAATTGGCACATAGACTCGAAGATAACTAAAGTCCCTATACCTAAAGTATTTAAAGGGAAGAAGTTTGAGGAGGTTATGGATGATGAAGGACTTGCTAAGTTAGCAGCCAAGACTTACATGAGGATGCTTGAGAGGTACTTAGAGAGAGCAGAAGGGCTAGGCCCAGATGATGTGACCGTAAGAAATATTTTAGGTTCTTATAATGTTGGCCCTACCAAGTATAGGAGCAGGATCAGGAAGAGAAGGAATTTCCTGAGGGGTACAGGAAGGCGAGACCTAGAGGATGTCCCTTTCCACTTATGGGAAAGATGGTTAAAAGTAAAATAGTTAAGGAGATAGCAAATGGCTTATATGGATGAAGTTATGATGGAAGGCCCCGGCCCAGGAATGGCCCCGCCAATGGGTGATCCCGGTATGGCTCCCCCAGGAATGGGAGGAGGCCCCCAGGATGAGGTGAGTCAGTTACTGGAACTTAGGAGTCAAATCGACATGAGGCTCATGGAGCTTGGTGTACCACCGGAAGTTATGGCTTCCCCTGATATTGCACCTCCTGTAGCTCCCCCAATGCCCCCTATGGACGCGATGGCAGCCATGGGTGGGGGTGGTATGCCTATGCCTCCTGGTGGCCCTCCTATGCCCCCACAGGCTGGCTTACTAGGGTGAGAACAGAAAAGCAGGAAGCCTTTATAGAGGCATTCTGTCTTACTGGTAATGCTGCTAAGGCGGCAGAAATGGCTGGCTATTCTTCTAAAGCAGCCAAACAGAAGGGATATGCTCTAAAAAAGCAGTTCACACATGAAATCTCTGAGAAAACCAGGGATATGATGCGTGATGCTGTGCCTGGAGTTCTAGCAAAACTCCATGAACTGATAGAGGAATCCTCTTCAGACGCTGTAAAGCTGGGAGCCATAAAGGATTTCCTGGACAGAGCAGGGTTGAAACCCGTAGAAAAGGTCGAACAGCAAGTATCTCATGTCGAGACAACCTCTACGGAGGAGCTACGGAGGGAATTGGAGGCTCTTGTGGGTACTTCTGACCCAGAAGAAATACCTCAACTGGTGAATTAAGTGGCTGAAGGTTTCTTAGATGCGACTGAAGGAGGGAATGTAAGTGGCATTCTGGGTGAGATTGAAGACCTGGATGGTATTCTTGACCTTCCAATGGTCACTGATTTCATAACTACTATCCCAGGTTCTACTGATGGTACTACTGAAAACCCCCACCAGTATCAGGTTGGGTTGGATCAGCTAGGAAACTTTGCAAAGACTGCCTTGACAGCGGGTGCTACCAAGGCTTTATGGGGCGTAAACCCCTTGCTTGGCATAGCTGCCCATACCCCTGGAGCGTTCTTTAGAGCTGGGGCAAAGAAGTTAGGGGGTGGTGATCTGGACAAATGGGATAAATTAGACCTTGCTACTGGATTTATCAGCCCTACTCCACTAAGCAGCTTTATAAATAAGTTTGTCGATATTGTATTCCCTGGAAGCACTACGCTAGATGAGGACTAGCGATGGTAGATATTCTAGAATACACCCCAGAAGAGGAGAATCCCCCCAGTCTACTTGACTTCCTAGAGGGTTATCCCGAAGCAGTTAAAGAACAGTTTATGCAGGGAGCAAAAACCCTCCCCAAGAATAGGCAAGCTGGTGCGCTCCAAATGCTGTATTCTCCTGTTGCACCCTCTGTTGACTATTTTTATGATCGTGTAGCTCACCTACTTGGCCCGAACCTGAACAAGATGTGGCGGGCACAGCATGAGTCCCATAATCGTGCCCTAGAGAGTTTAGGGGTTGAGCCTCAGGATGAGTACCAGGATGTAACAAGGAAGCAGTTGAGGATGCCTCTAGCGATGGTAGGCTCTGTCCTAAGAGGCAGCCCACAATGGTACTCTGCTCTCCGAAAGGCGATCAAGGATGCAAAACAGGATAAAGGCCCGATTGGTTACTGGAAAGGCCAAATAAAGAATACTCCAGGGGCTACCTCAGAGTCCACTAAAACAGGCTTTGACGAGCGTTTAACCACCTGGGGATTGCCTCCTGAGATAACAAAAGAAAGTATTGGCTTTAAAGAGTTTGAAGGAAATGTCACCAGGGATGAGGTTCTAGGGCTTCTTGAACCTATAGAGTTAAAAGAGACTATTCTGGGTGGTGAGGGGTACACTGTAAAGCATCTTACTCAGGAAGAGCTTATTCCTTTTGGTTTGTCAGGGAATAATATTTGGGGTGTAGTTGATCCTGAAGGAAACCTAGCAATGAATTTGCCTACGGGGTCTAGAGCAAATGTTTCAGTACATCATGGTGGATCGCAAAGCAATCTTGACAGGTGGAATCGTTCTGGCAGGCCGGAATGGTACTATGGCGAAGCTGATGCGAAACAAGCAGCTAGATGGCATAATCGACAGGCGGGTAGACTTTCCCCACACTTTGCAGATAGGCAAGATTTAAGGACTGCTGGCGGGACAAATTATCGAGAGATTCTTATCCATCTTCCGAAGAGAGAAAGTGCAGATTATTGGTATGATCGACAGAATGAGCATATGCATGAAATGCATAAGAAATATGGGGATGGTTGGTTATATAAGGCTACTGACCAAGAAATAAAAATCAGGAACGATTTAGGTCAAAGGGCTGAATTAGCTGACGGCCCAAATATGAATTATACTGGTAGTCATTGGGGTCAGGAAAATACTTTAGGCCATATAAGGGTAAGTAATATTACCGCAAACAATTTGAAGTCTTTGCATTCTGATGAGTATCAGCTTGATTGGTGGCAGGCTGCGGAGAAGGCAAGAAGGCGGGAAATAAGGCGTTTGTCCCAAGCCCTTGATATTTCAGAGAAAGAGGCAGCCAAGCAAGTACCCAAAGATTATGGCTATGTCACGAAACCTGAAGAGATGGACTCTGATGGAACTGTTATCCCTCAGACCGGAGAAGTCCCTGATGAACCCTTCAAGGATAAGGGGTGGGAAGTTCTATTTAAGCGTCATTTCATGGAGGCTATAAATGATCCAGACATTGAGGCTATAACCTGGACAACTGGAGAGACGCAGGCTGATAGGTATAGTTTAAGCAGGCTTATTGAAAGGGCTGATTTTGCCTATAACTTAGATACTGGCAAATATAGTATAACTACTTTCCCCAAAGGTGGCAGCGCACCACAAATGGTTGAGGGCATACATGAGGATGATCTCCCGGCTCATGTGGGGGACGAGTTGGCTAATAGAGTTATAACGTATATAGATTATCATGGTGGAAGGGATGAGTATCAGGTTTATAATAAGGTAAGCAATAACAAAGGTGGAACCTTCCCCACAAAAGAAGTAGCCCAAGAATGGTTAGATGATACTTATAAAAGAATACGAACTGAGGAAAAGAAAAAACAATTTCTTAGGGATACTAAAATAAGAAAAATAGATAAGGAAGACTTACCTACCGAAGTTACAAAATCTTACAGTGGAGAAGAATTAGATGTAGGTGGTAAGTTCCTTAAACTTATTTATGATAATAAAGCCCCTCAATTTTATAAAGAACTTCTAAGGGGTTTCAAGATGCCTTCTACTAGAGTGGGAGGGGAGATAGAAGGATGGACGATTGAGAATTCAGCAACAGGAGTTTTAGATGAAGATGGACGTACATTAGTTTTTGAGTCTAGGGAAGCAGCAAAAGCTTACATAGATGAACAGTTGAGGACTTGGGGAAATTATACTAATGAGATGGAAGATTATGGGGAATATGGGCCTTGGGAGGGTCAGGTAGAGTATTGGGAAAGTATGAGCGTAGAACCCCTAGCACCTAAGGAACCAGAAGTATGGCAGCAAAGAATAACTGATGAGATGAGGGAAAAGTTCAAGGAAGGAATGTCTCTAACTAAGCGGGAAGATACGGGGCTTCTAGGGAGTTATGCGTAATGCCTATACAACGCTGTACGCTTAAAGAAGGAAAGAAAGGATGGAAATGGGGTTCTTCTGGGAAGTGTTATCCCAACAAATCACAAGCAGAGAGGCAGATGAGAGCGATTCATGCAAGCAAGGGCAGAGCTAGAAAAAGCAGTAGAAATCGCTAGGGAGATAAGGACAAGAGAAAGGTTCAATAAGATTGACCTGTATGACCCTTACCCCTATCAACTTAACTTCCACGAAACTGGAGGTTCTGCTAACCAGCGACTTTTAATGGCTGCCAACAGAATAGGAAAAAGTTACTGTGGTGCAGCGGAGATGTCTTTTCATGTAACTGGGCTATATCCCAAGTGGTGGAAAGGCAGACGATACAGACAGCCGATAGTGGCGTGGGCTGGAGGGGTATCGAATGAAACAACCCGCGATATAGTACAGTACGAATTATTGGGTTCCCCAGATGACCCCGAAGCCTTTGGTTCCGGTTCAATACCGAAAAAACTAATAATAAAAACCGAAAGGAAACCCGGTGTCCCTAATGCCAAATCGGTCGCTCTAATCAAGCACGTTAGCGGTGGGAACTCTTCTTTATTCTTTAAAGCCTACGAGATGGGCCAAGAGAAATGGCAGGGTCGTTCAGTAGATTGCATATGGTTGGATGAAGAACCAAACAGGGATATATACTCCCAAGCGGTCACTAGAACTTTGGATCGTAAAGGTATGGTTTATATGACTTTTACTCCAGAGCAGGGGATGACAGAAACTGTAGCCTCGTTTATGAACAACCTCCAATCAGGTCAATCCCTAACTAACGCCACCTGGGATGATGCCTCTGAGAGAATCTTCTCTATGAATGGAGAAAGAGGCCACCTCTCAGAAGTTGTAATGGAACAGATATTGTCCAGTTACAGCCCCCATGAGAGAGAGATGAGGCGTAACGGTAGACCCTCTATTGGTTCAGGATTGGTTTTCCCACTGGGGGAGGAAAAGATAATAACTGATCCTGTGCGTATAAAAAGTCATTGGCCCAGGATAGCAGCTATAGATTTCGGTTGGGATCACCCCACTGCTCTCGTATGGTGCGCTATTGACAGGGATACAGAAACTTTTTATGTGTACGATTGTTACAGGGCTTCAAAAGCCAGCCCCACTGTACACGCTTCTTCTATAAGGCAACGACCTATGTTTATACCCATAGCCTACCCACATGACGGGAATCGCAGGGATAGCATGGGAAACCCAGGTCTTGCTGACCAGTATAGAAATCTAGGTTGTAATTTTATGCTGGAACATTTTACCAACCCCCCTGCCTTGGGAGAAAATAAAGGCTCTAACTCTGTAGAGGAGGGCTTAATGGCAATGTTGCAAGCTATAGAGGCTGATAAGTTTAAAGTATTTTCAACACTTCCCGATTGGTTTGAAGAGTTTAGAATGTATCACAGGAAGGATAACAAAGTAGTCCCAATTAGGGATGACCTCATGTCTGCAACGAGGTATGCGTTTCAGTCCCAGCGTTTTGCTATAGCTGGTGAAGACCCCACATGGACACAAGATGTTAAATACAGGAATTATGGAATTGTTTAATGGCTAGTGAAAAACTTACTGAAGAAGAATTAGTAACCAGGATACGAGGGGAAATCTCTGATTCTCTTGGTTATATGGGTGATGTAATATCTACTCAGCGCGAACAAGCCATGAAGTATTACTATGGCCTCCCCTTTGGTAATGAAGTTGAGGGACGTAGCCAGTTTGTAGATTCTACTGTACAAGACACTATTGAATGGATAAAACCATCCTTGATGCGAGTATTCGCTTCCGGGGATGAAATGGCAAAGTTCTCCCCGCATGGGCCAGAAGATGTAGAGATGGCTAAACAGGCTACAGACTACGTTAATTATGTTTTTACAAAAGACAATCCAGGCTGGGAGATTTTATATTCTTGGTTTACAGATGCTTTACTATCAAAGAATGGAATAGTAAAAGTTTGGTGGGACGAGTATGATGAACCCAGCAGAGAAGAGTATCGTAATTTAGATGAGTATGAATTTACAATTTTAATAAACGATGATGAGGTAGAAGTTATAGAACATACATCTTATGGTGAAGGCCCGACAATGACCCATGATGTAGTTCTTAGTCGAAATTCTCGCGGTGGGAGAATACGGGTAGAGAATGTTCCTCCCTCAGAATTTCTTATTAGTCGAGAATCTAAGAGCATTGAGGATGCTAGATTTGTATGCCATAGAGTTATAAAAACACTCTCTGAGCTAAGGGAGATGTACCCAGATGAAGACCTTGAGCCAGGTGATCTTGGTGGGGGTGATGATGATATGTCAGCGTTCTCTGCTGAAAGGCTAGAGCGTTTTCAGTTCGACAAATCTGCTAAATACTGGGAAGGCATGGGGGGTGGAGATGACTATGGAGAGGAAGGTTTACGAACCTACTGGTTACATGAGTCTTATCTAAAAACAGATTTTGATGGGGACGGCATTACAGAACTTAGAAAAGTTTGTACTGTAGGTTCTAAGGTATTAGCGAATGATGAGATAGACTCTATTCCGCTTGTTTCTATCACCCCCATAAAAATACCACATAAGTTTTTTGGACTTTCGGTTGCAGACCTTGTTATGGATTTACAGTTGATGAAGAGTACGCTAATGCGTAATCTCATGGACAATATGTACAACCAGAATTTTGGACGTTTCGCAGTATTAGAGGGGCAGGCGAATCTCGATGATCTACTCACCCAACGCCCTGGAGGAGTAGTTAGAGTTAAATCCCCCAACGCCGTAACGCCCCTCGCTACCCCTGCATTGCAACCCTATTCATTCCAGATGCTTGAGTATTTGGATGGAGTAAGGGAGGCTAGAGCTGGTGTATCTAAGATGTCTCAGGGTTTAGATGAGAATGCCCTGACATCCCACACGACAGCCACCGCTGTAAACGCCGTTATGGGGGCAGCCCAAAGTAGAGTTGAGCTGATTGCCAGAAACTTTGCTGAAACTGGCGTAAAGGAATTAATGATAAGGATATATGAATTACTGTATAAAAACCAAGACAAAGAAAGAGTGGTTAGATTGCGTAATGAGTGGGTTCCGGTACGTCCTGATGCTTGGAATGATAAGTATGATTGCACTGTGTCTGTGGCTTTAGGAAGTGGCAATAAAGATCAACAGATGATGCACCTTTCTCAGATGCTCTCATTTGCTGGGGAAGCAATGTCAGGTGGATTGAGAATCGTGTCAGAACAGAATATGTACAACTTAGGGGCATCTCTTATAAAGGCTATGGGCTTTCAGAATGTGGATGATTTCTTAACTGATCCTTCTACGATACCTGAGCAACCTCCAGAGCCTGATTTAGAAGAGCAGGCAAAGCTAATGGAAGCTCAAGTTAAACAAGAAGAAGTAAAAATCAAGGCTGCGGAAGTTCAGCTTAAAGCCCAAAAGATTCAGCAGGAGTACCAGAAGTTAGCGGTAGACTCTAGATTAAAAGCTGAGGAGATTGGGATTGAAAGAGAACAAAGACGGGCCGTAGCTATAGGAGATACATAATGCCAAGAGGATCAAAGAAAGGATACGAAGCTGATCTTGAACGGGCAATGGCCCAGAAGGGTGGTGTTCCACTTCATATGAAAGTAAAAACAAAAAGAAAGATTGGGCTAGATTCTAAAAAGAGGAAACAAAAACGCCAGCAGTTTAGAGATACTTATCTAAAGATTGGCTAAGGGGATAAATGGATAAAGAAGAAAGAACTAGAAGGGCGAAAGGTTTAGTTAATGACCCGTTGTTACAAGAGTCATATGATGTTTTAAGAGAAGATTTAATGAACCGCTGGATTCACAGTGGCTCAACAGATTCGGAGGCCAGGGAATCAATCTGGCTTGCGATAAGACTGCTTGAGAGAATCGAAGGCCATATAAAGTCCATAATTGAAACTGGACATATGAATGAGATTCTAGATAAGCAACACCCTTATATCTGATAGAGGAATTTAATTATGGCGGATACGCAGATTGCCCCGCAAGTCCCGGCTGGATTACAGCCAATACCAGCATTAGGTGGAAGTATCACCGAAGCACAAGAAGCATTACTCAGCTTAGAGGAACCTGAAGAGGAAACCCCTCAAACTGAGGAAGCACAACCTACCGAAGTTGAAGAGTCTCAACCTGAAGGGGAAGACGAATCATTTGAGGAGGAACCTGAAGAGGAAGAAGAAGCTGAAGAAGCTGAAGAAGAATCTGAAGAACCCGGCGAAGAAGAGGAAGAGGCACTTTACGCTGTTACCGTAAATGGTGAAGAGCGGGAAGTAAGCCTTGACGAACTTTTAAGCGGATACAGCCGTCAGTCGGATTACACTCGCAAGACGCAAGAACTGTCAGAAGAGCGAAAGCAGATGGAGTCTCTTGAACAAAGATACAACTCTGAGGTTGCTCAAATACAGTCAGAGCGTCAGCAGTACATGATGAATCTACAACAAATTATAGAGAGTGCTACCGGAGATTTACAACAATTCTCTACTGTGGATTGGGCATCTTTAAAAGAATCTGATCCAATAGAGTATGTGACTAAGCGCGAAGAGTTTAGGGAATCCCAGGAAAAAATCCAGGCCATTCAATATCAGCATGAGTATGCACGGCAGAAACATTTGAATGAAGAGGAAACTCTCAAAAAAACTGTAGTCAGAGAAGAGCATAAGAAGTTAGTAGAGTCTATGCCCGAATGGGGCGAACCAGAGGTACAAAAGAAACTTGCTTCTGATCTAAAGTCTTACGGTATTGAGCAGGGATTTACAAGTGAAGAACTTTCTCAACTTGTAGATCATCGTTCTGTTATTGTTTTATTAAAGGCTTTGAAATACGACCAAATGCAAAATGCGGATGTAAAGTCAAAGAAAATAAAAAATAAACCAAAGGTTATTAGATCAGGAAAAGGCAAATCTACGTCTGAGAGTTCCAAATCAAAACGTACTGCACAAATGAAGCGTCTCCGGGGTACAGGACATCTTGATGATGCGTCTGCACTTCTTGAAGATTTTATAGACATTTAACTAAGGGAGGGAAATGCTATGGCAGTTCCTACAAATACTAGGGAAACCTATGGTGCTATAGGCATCAGGGAAGACCTTAGTAACATTATATACAACATCAGTCCT
>Ga0114898_1000927_pt1 | contig 19349 bp, 19 predicted proteins | sample Malvired_Geostar_FD_83496 | JGI IMG/M metagenome (GOLD analysis project Ga0114898, IMG submission 83496) | Marine viral communities from the Global Malaspina Expedition - Malaspina viral metaG DeepMed_Geostar | ecosystem: Environmental > Aquatic > Marine > Oceanic | place: Mediterranean Sea... | reverse complement strand
GACCGAGAACAAGCGCTGGGGTTACCTGCCGGCCGACTTCGACAGCCAGGCGCTGATCGCCAAGGTCAACCGCGAAGACATCTGGCGCGCCGCCGCCGGCGAACTGAACCTGCCCGCCGAACTGATCCCGACCTCCACATCCCGCGGCGTGGAGAAGTTCTTCGACGGCAAGCTGTTCGACCCAGAGAACCCGCAAGCCTACCTGGACAGCCTGACCATCAAGGCCATGGCCTGATAACCGCAACCCGCGAGGAAAAGCCCATGAATGCCAACGTCAAACTGCAGCCCGCCAGCACCGATCCGGTGTCCATTGTCCGCCCATCCAGAGCCGCTGCACTGATGCAACGTAGCGGCCGCTACGCGGTGCAGCAGCTGGTGCCACCCCTGGTCATCCTGCTGCTGCTCGGCTTGATCTGGGAGATGCTCTGCTCCGGTGCCGATGCCGCGCTGCCGCCGCCCTCGCAGGTGGTCGCGGAAACCTGGGAGCTGATCATCGATCCGTTCTACGACAACGGCGGTAATGACGTGGGCCTGGCCTGGCAGCTACTGGCGAGCCTGCAGCGGGTTGCGGTGGGTTATATGCTGGCGGTGGTCGCCGGCGTCGGCCTCGGCGTGCTGATTGGCCAGTCGGACTGGGCCATGCGCGGTCTCGATCCGATCTTCCAGGTGCTACGCACCGTGCCGCCACTGGCCTGGCTGCCGCTGTCGCTGGCGGGCTTCCAGGACAGTCATCCCTCGGCGCTGTTCGTCATCTTCATCACCGCGATCTGGCCGATCATCATCAATACCGCGGTGGGCATCCGCAACATCCCGCAGGACTACCGCAACGTCGCCCAGGTGCTGCAGCTCAACGGCTTCGAGTACTTCAAGACCATCATGCTGCCGGCTGCCGCGCCGTACATCTTCACCGGCCTGCGCATCGGCGTCGGGCTGTCGTGGCTGGCGATCATCGCCGCGGAGATGCTCATCGGCGGCGTCGGCATCGGCTTCTTCATCTGGGATGCGTGGAACGCCTCGCGCATCAGCGACATCATCCTCGCGCTCGTCTACATCGGCGTGGTCGGCTTCGTGCTCGATCGCCTGGTGGCCTTCGTCGGCCAGCGCATCACCCGCGGCATTCCGGCCAACTGAGGAGCAACGCCATGAGCTATCTCTCCATCGAACACCTGGACAAGAGCTTCGTGCGCGGCAACCTCGCCTCGCAGGTGCTCAAGGACATCAACCTGAACATCGCCAAGGGCGAGTTCATTTCCATCATCGGCCACTCCGGCTGCGGCAAGTCGACAGTGCTGAACATCGTCGCCGGGCTGCTCGACCCCAGCCTCGGCGGCGTGATCCTCGACGGCAAGGAAGTCCGCGGTCCCGGCCCGGACCGCAGCATGGTGTTCCAGAACCACTCGCTGCTGCCCTGGCTGACCGTCTACGAGAACGTCGAGGTGGCAGTGAACAAGCTGTTCAAGCGCAGCATGGGCAAGCGCGAACGGCGCGACTGGATCGAGCACAACCTGGCGCTGGTGAACATGGGCCATGCGCTGAACAAGTATCCGCAGGAAATCTCCGGCGGCATGAAACAGCGCGTCGGCATCGCCCGCGCGCTGGCGATGAAGCCCAAGGTGCTGCTGCTCGACGAACCGTTCGGCGCGCTGGATGCGCTGACCCGCGCGCATCTGCAGGACGAGGTGATGAAGATCCAGAAGGACCTGGGCAACACCATGATGATGATCACCCACGACGTTGACGAAGCCGTGCTGCTCTCCGACCGCATCGTGATGATGACCAACGGCCCTTCGGCGACCATCGGCGAGATTCTCGAAGTGAAACTGCCGCGCCCGCGCGACCGCATCGCCCTCGCCGACGACCCCGAGTACAACCACTACCGCCGCGCGGTGCTGAGCTTCCTGCACGAGCGCCATCGCCTGCATTGACGGGTGCGCACACCGCCGGCGTCTCGTGCGCTGGCGGCGGTTCGGCGTATCCTTGCCGGCACTTCTGCTCAGCCGTCGCAAGGTCGCCATGCCCGTCTACGTCGAATCCGTCACCCAGCCCAGCCCGCAGGATTTAACCGATCTGGCGAAAATCTACGCCGATGCACCCGAATGGCTGCTTACGCCCTATGCCAGCGCCGACGCGCTGATCGCGGCCGCGCTGGCCGATGGCAGCCTGATCGCCGGTCGCTTCAATGACCGTCTGCTCGGCGCCGCCCTGCTGAGGCGCGGCGACGAAGCCTGGCGCCTGTCGCACCTGTGCGTACGCAAGGTCACCCGCAAGCGGGGCGTCGGCCGCCGGCTGCTGGAAGAGACCCAGCGCCAGGCCAGCGAAGCCGGCAAGCCGTTGCGCCTGGCGGCACCGGCAGGTCATCTGGAAGCCAGCGCCCTGGCCGCGCGTACGCATCTGCCGCTGGATTCGCTCTAAGTCGCCCACGCGACATCCCCTGCGCCTTGCCTGATCCGCAGCAGGGCGTGCTTACCCCGCCGCGGCCAGCTGTGGAACCCGCACCCCCGACGGCACTCCAACGCCGACCGCGTTCCCGACAAGTGCAGGCACGGGGCTATACTCGGCACTTTTCAGATCGTTCATCTACAAGGACTCGTCCATGAAATCGCTCGGCAAAATCCTGGGTTTGGTCTTTCTCGGGCTGTTGCTGATCGTCGTGGCGGCGGGCTTCGCCCTGACCCACCTATTCGATCCCAACGACTACAAGGACGAGATTCGCGACCTGGCGCGCAGCAAGGCCGGCCTCGAACTGGACATCAAAGGCGATATCGGCTGGAGCCTGTTTCCCTGGCTCGGCCTGGAACTGCACGACACCACCCTGGCCAGCGCGCAGACCCCCGAACAGCCGTTCGCTGACCTGCGCATGCTCGGCCTATCGGTGCGGGTAATGCCGCTACTGAGCCGCGAAGTGCAGATGAGCGATATCACCGTCAACGGCCTCAACCTGACCCTGAGCCGTGACGAACAGGGCCGCGGCAACTGGGAAGGCGTCGGCCAGCCGGCCGCTCGCAGCGAACCGGCCGGCGAGCCCCCGAAAGCTGCCGAGCCGCAAGCCGAACAGCGCGAAGACGCACCGCCTGCGCGCAAGCCGCTCACCCTGGATATCGACAGCCTGACCGTCAGCGATGCCCGCGTGACCTACCACGACGCCAAGACCGGCCAGCAGTACAGCGCCGAAAGCATCGAGCTCACGACCGGCGCAATCCGTGAAGGCAGCCCGGTCCCGGTGAAGCTCAACGCCTTTTTCGGCAGCAACAAGCCGGTGATGCGCGCACGCACCGAACTGCAGGGCTCGCTGCGCTTCGACAACCAGCTCAGGCGCTACCAGTTCGAAGACATGCGCCTGTCCGGCGAGGCCTCCGGCGAACCGCTGCAGGGCCAGACCCTGACCTTCAGCGCCCAGGGCCAGCTGCTGGTCGATCTCGCCGCGCAAATCGCTGAGTTGAACGGTCTCAAGTTCACCGCCAACCAGCTGCGCGGACTGGGTGAACTGAAGGCGCGCGACCTGGACAAGGAACCGAAGGTCAGCGGAGCGATGACCGTGGCGCAGTTCAACCTGCGCGAATTTCTACAGGGCACCGGCCAGCAGCTGCCGACCATGGCCGATGGCAATGCGCTGAGCAAGGCCGAGCTGGTCAGCCGGCTGAGCGGCACGGCGAACAGCCTCGCGCTGGAAGAGCTGACCCTCAAGCTCGACGACAGCACCTTCACCGGTCGCATCGCCATCAGCGACTTCGCTCGCCAGGCGCTGCGCGTCGATCTCAAGGGTGATCGGCTGGATCTCGACCGCTATCTGCCGCCGCCAAGCAAGGACGAGCCGGCCGGCGCCGCACGCAAGAGCGAAGTGAAGAGCACCCAGGCCGCCGCGGTCGGCAGTGGCAGCACGCCGCTGCCCAACGCGCCGACCCAACAGGCCTGGAGCGAGGCCTCGGTGCTGCCGCTGGATCAGCTGCGCAAGCTCGACAGCGAGATCAATCTGGCCATCGGCAGCCTCACCGTCATGCAGCTGCCGCTCGAGGGCTTCAACCTCAAGGCCCGCGCCCGCAATGGCCAGCTGACCCTGCAGGAACTGCGCGGCGGACTGTATGGTGGCCGCCTGGACGGCTCGGCCAGTCTCGACGTGCGCCCGGCCCTGCCATTGCTGACGGTGCAAAACCGCCTCAACGGTGTGCCGATCGAGCGCCTGCTGGAAAGCCAGGGCGAAGAGGTGGTGGTCAAGGGCCTGCTGAACCTGGATGCCGACCTGCGCACCCAGGGCAACAGCCAGAAGGCCTGGATCGACAATCTCAATGGCAAGGTCGGTTTCATCATCGACAACGGCGTGCTGGTCGATGCCAACCTCGAGCAGCAGCTCTGCCGCGCCATCGCCACGCTCAACCGCAAGCCGCTGACCAGCGAGCCACGCAGCAAGGACACGCCGTTCCGTGAACTCAAGGGCAACCTGACGCTGCGCAATGGCGTAGCCAGCAACCCCGACCTCAAGGCCAGCATCCCCGGGCTCACCGTCAATGGCAACGGCGATGTCGACCTGCGCGTGCTGGGCATGGACTATCGCGTCGGCATCGTCATCGAGGGCGACAAGGGCGCAATGCCGGACCCGGCCTGCCAGGTCAACGAGCGCTACGTCGGTATCGAATGGCCGCTGCGCTGCCGCGGCCCTCTGGAGCTGGGCGCCAAGGCCTGCCGCTTCGACAAGGACGCACTGGGCAAGGTGGCTGCGCGACTGGCCGGCGAGAAGCTCAACGAAAAGATCGAAGAGAAGCTCGGCGACAAAGTCAGCCCGGAACTCAAGGACGCCCTCAAAGGCCTGTTCAACCGATGAGTCCGGAGCAGTTCGGCGCGGCGGTCCTCGACTGGTTCGACCGCCACGGCCGCAAGGATCTGCCCTGGCAGCAGAACATCACGCCGTATCGGGTGTGGGTGTCGGAGGTCATGCTGCAGCAGACCCATGTCAGCACCGTGCTCGGCTACTTCGACCGTTTCATGGATGCACTGCCCACAGTCGAGGCGCTCGCCGCGGCCGAGGAAGATGAGGTGCTGCACCTGTGGACCGGGCTCGGCTACTACAGTCGCGCGCGCAACCTGCACAGGACCGCCAAATACGTCGTGACCGAATATGGCGGCGTGTTTCCGGCGGATGTCGACAAACTCGCCGAGCTTCCCGGGATCGGCCGATCCACCGCCGGCGCCATCGCCAGTATCAGCATGGGCCTGCGCGCACCGATTCTCGACGGCAACGTCAAGCGCGTGCTGGCCCGCTACGCCGCGCAAGACGGCTACCCCGGCGAGCCGAAGGTGGCCTGCCAGCTGTGGGAGGTGGCCGAGCGCTTCACCCCGCAGCAGCGCGTCAACCATTACACCCAGGCGATGATGGATCTAGGCGCCACGCTGTGCACGCGCAGCCGCCCGAGCTGCCTGCTCTGTCCGCTCAGGGACGGCTGCCGCGCCCATCTGCTCGGGCGCGAAACCGACTTCCCGGTGCCCAAGCCACGCAAAACGCTGCCGCAGAAACGCACGCTGATGCCGCTGCTGGCCAATCGCGACGGTGCCATCCTGCTCTACCGCCGTCCGTCGACAGGCCTGTGGGGCGGGCTCTGGAGCCTGCCGGAACTGGACGACCTCGCCGCCCTCGACCCTTTGGCCGAGCGGCATGCGTTGCAGCTCGAGGAGCGCCGCGAGCTACCAGGCCTGACCCACACCTTCAGCCATTTTCAGCTGGCCATCGAGCCCTGGCTGATCAGGGTCAAGTCCGCCCCCGGCGCCGTGGCCGAGGCGGATTGGCTCTGGTATAACCTCGCCACCCCGCCGCGCCTCGGCCTTGCCGCGCCGGTAAAGACACTGCTCAAGCGTGCCGCCGCTGAATTGAATGCAGGAGAGACCTCATGACCCGCACCGTGAAATGCCGCAAGTACAACGAAGAACTCCCCGGCCTCGAGCGCCCGCCGTTTCCAGGCCAGAAAGGCGAGGACATCTACAACAACATCTCCAAGCAGGCCTGGGACGACTGGCAGAAGCACCAGACCATGCTGATCAACGAGCGCCGGCTGAACATGATGAACGCCGAGGACCGCAAGTTCCTTCAGGGCGAGATGGACAAGTTCTTCTCCGGCGAGGACTACGCCAAGGCCGAAGGCTACGTGCCGCCCAGCGAATGACCGTCGGCTGCGCTAAGCGCCCGTCCGGATTAAATATTTTTCCGGACCACGCTTGACAGGCAAAAGCCAAATCCGTCTAATAGCGCCCCGTTGCCCAGGTAGCTCAGTCGGTAGAGCAGGGGATTGAAAATCCCCGTGTCGGCGGTTCGATTCCGTCCCTGGGCACCATTATACCGAGACCCCTGATTCCTCTAGGCTTCAGGGGTTTCTTGTTTCTGGACCTCCGAGCTGCGCCCCCGAAGTCGTACAAAGGAGGCGTACAAAGTGGGTGCCATGCCGCAGCCGTTCCAGTGCCCGAAGACCGGAACTTACTACTACCGAAAGGTCATCCCGAAGGAGCTTCGCTCCTTGGTCGGTCGTGGCTCAGAGTGGAAGGTCTCCCTGGGCACCAAGAGCCTGGCCGTTGCTCGCATCCCGTTCGCGGAGGAGTCCGCTCGCTGCGAAGCCGCTATCACCCTTGCCCGCGCCTCCCTACGGGGTGAATCGTCCCTCCTGCCTGCCGACGCCCCCAAGCTAGCTGACCGCTGGATAGCTGCCGAGCTGGCGGCTTGGGAGCATGATAACGAGCTGATTCGCGTATTCCTGGCCCACTCAGGCGGCAACGTCGTTACGCCCTTGGAGGTGATGGACGAAGAGTGCCCCTCTCTCCAGGTCCTCCTAGGGGATGCCATGCGGAAAACCCTGGCCGCCGCCGGGCATCCAGTACCCTCTTCGACCTCCCCGACCTACGGTGCCCTCCACCGGGAGTTCTTCCTGGCCTGGCGGACACTGTGCGAAACCGCTCTACAGCGCCACAATGGCGACTGGCGCACGACCCCCGCCCTTCCCGCAGCCTCGCTTCCGTTGACGCAGGAAACCCCCTCCCACGGGCGTATAGGCAAGGTACTCAGGTTGTCCGAAGTAGCATCCAAATGGGTCGAGTCGAAACGCCAAGACAGCGTCGGCCCGGGCGACCTATCGAAGACCATCGCCGAATACACGGACTGCATGCAGCGCCTGATCTTCGTGGTCGGTGACATTCCAGCTTCGCAGGTAACCAAGGCCACCATCCACCACTTCCGCGTCACCCTGGGCCACCTCCCAAAAGGCCGCTGGAAGCCTGGCCTGACGTTGGACGCATTGCGCGCTCAGGTTGAACAAGGCGCCGCCACGATGGAGCTGGCGACCATCCGTAAGAAGCTCGCCGCTCTGGCAACGATATTCAAGTTCGCCTGTGAGCGCCTGGAGGCCTTGGGGGAGGAGCCGGTAGCCGCTTCAGGAGTACTGCGAGACCTTCGTAACGCAATCAACAAAGCGGCCCTTCACCAGGAAGCCCCTGACAAGGGCTACAACCGCAAAGAGCTGGTAGCCATCTTCAGCAGCCCGCTATTTCATGGCCAGTGGAAGCCTCAGATTGCCGACTATGGCCAAGCGCTTTACTGGCTTCCGCTGCTCATGGCCTACACAGGCGCACGTCGCGAGGAGGTCGCACAGCTCTTGGTATCCGACGTTGAGCAAGAGCCAGAGTCAGGCATCTGGTGCCTCGCCATCCGTCCCGGCGACGGGAAGTCGCTGAAGACCGCCAGCAGTCGTCGCAAAGTTCCGCTGCACGCCGACCTCCTGGCCTTGGGCTTCCTCGACTACAAGGACAGCGTCCCGGCTGACGGGCGTCTATTCCCGAAGCTGAAGCCACACAAGGACGGTCTCGGCCATGTCGTGGGCAAGGCCTGGAGCGACTATCTCGATGACGTGGTTAAGGTTCAGAGTGCTGCCAAGCCCGCCCACGGGTTCCGCCACGCCTTCAAGACGCTCTGCCGTGAAGTGAGCATTCCCAAGGAGGTGCATGACTGGCTGACTGGCCACGCAGCATCCAACGTGGGGGACAGCTATGGCAGCGCCCCGATTAGCCGCATGGCGGAGGAGTTGAAGAAATACCCGAGCATTGCTCGCATGGCTGGGCTGCTACCCACGTGAAAACGTCAGGGGGACGGACGTGCTGGCATCCAGTGGCGCCCAGGAAACGTGATAGTCACATCGAAAACGACGACGCCGCAGCCATCCATGACCTGTTGGCGTCGCCTCTGCCGTAATCGCCCTCTGACTTACGACTCAGTCGTCCTACAGTGGTCGTAAGTGGAGGCTCTCAGAAATCAGGTACCTCATCGACAGGGACGAGCACGTTATGGAGCATCGCCTCCACTTCCTGGCCCCTGATATACCGTTCCAGGTTACTACTGGAACTGTCTAGGAACCGGGCTTCGGCCAGGTCGCATGCTTCGTAGTAGGTCCCGGACTTGGCTAGAATCGTATCAACGGCTCGCAGAACGGCTCGCATGGAGTCGATTTTCTCCAGACCAAAGTTGTTCAAGCCCTGCATGATGGCGGGGACGGTGCGTGCAATCAGCTGACGCTCTTCCATAGTGGCCTCCTCAGTGCCCCGCCCCAGCTCCCGCTTGAGGTTTCCGTAGTCCTGGGCGAATAGGCCCATGGGCTGCTGGCTGCAGTAGTCGTCCAGCGCCTGGTTGAAGGCACGGATGCCCCGCTGGCCATCTTCTTTGGCCTTGCTGCGCTCTGTTTCGTAGTCAATATCCTGTTCGCGTGCTGCCCAGCGCCGACGAACCTCCCGCATACGGTCGACCGTCCTTTGGTTGATGTTGAAGGTATCTGCCAGCTCTTTGTTGGTCATGTCCCGGAAAATGCTGAAGCTGGGGTCGTTGATGGCTCGCCAGGCGTTGTCGATACGTTGGTCGTCTTCCAGCTGCCGAAATAGCTCGCCGTTCTGTCTGTAGCTGTGCTGCCTGGCAGCGTGCAGCCCCTGGCCCTCCAGGAGCGTAATAGCGACCTCCTGAGAACCAAGAAGCTTGGTGGCCTCCAGCCGGTGATGACCGCCAACCAGCCAGAAGCGTTTCCCGTGGCGTGCTTCCTCCTGGTGGGTCATAGCGACCACTTCCAGCGGCTTCTCCAGCCCGTTAGCAGCGATGCTCTGTTGCAGCCGAGCGATGTGGTCGACCCGTTGCTCGGCCTCACGGCGCTGGCGCCGCATGGACGTCGTCGTGTTCCTGTTTTGCAGCGTCGGGTGGGTGTGGATAGAGTCCAGGGGTACAGATTGAAGTCTTCCCGTCATAGCTACCTCAGCGGTTTCGCACGATAGGGCCGAGAGCCAGCCACTTAGGGTCTTCCTGGTCTGACTTCGTGAGGCCAAGGAGATCGTGGTCGTCCCAGTCCAGTCCAGCTGTAAGTGCCAGCTCCATAGCTTCGGCGAAGCGTGCGTCTCGACATTTGCGCTTGCCGATGGCGGTTGCGAGGTGAGTGAGGCGGTCCATGTGGTCTGGCCGTAGGTGAAGATTAAGCCGGACCAGTCGGGTCGTTGTGAGGGAGTTGGTTGTCATGGGATCGAAGTCCTTGTGATAGGCGAACGCCAGCGCCCCGCCTGGGTGCTCCCTGGCAGGGTGTCGTGGTCGTCGTGGGAGGAGGGTTATTACTATGACTGGGGGTAATAGGCTCAGAGTGGCCGTTAGCGCCCCTCAGCTATGACTGGCTCTAAATACGCAGCGCTTTCAGCAGACGTCGGAATTCCCGACTTCAGGACGCTTGCTCCTGGAGCTTCTTAGCGCGCTGCACGGTAGCGGTACTGGTGCCGGTAGCCTCGGCTGCTTCACGGATGCTCATGCCCTTGGCGAGGCACGCCAGGATGCGTCTGTGCTTGTTCTGATCGATGGCCTTGCCCTGGTAGCGGCTGGCCTCCTTCGCCTTCTGGATGCCCTGACGTTGGCGCCGGACGCGGTCGTCGTAGTCCTTCCTGGCTACTGCGGCGAGCATATCCAGAAGCATGTCGTTGATGGCTGCCAGTATCCGGGACGTGAAGGCGTCGGCGTCGGTGCTGGGCCTCTCCAAGAACTGTTGGGAGGTCGGTAAGTCCAGGGCGACTACGCGCACGTCCTTGGCCTTGATGATGGAGCGGAGCTGTTGCCAGTCGCCCTCGGTCAGTCGTGATAGTCGGTCAACCTGCTCGACCAGCAGGACGTCCCCCGGCTCGGCGTCGTCCAGCAGCCGGAACAGCTCAGGCCGCTGTAGGGATGCCCCGCTCTCGTTCTCGGTGTAGTAGCCGGCGACCCGGTGCCCCTTCTCATTTGCGAACGCGGTCAGGGCGTCACGGGCGCGATTGGCATCCTGGTCAGCGGTACTGGCGCGGAGATAGGCGCGGACGAACATGGCGGTGCTTCCCTGTGGTCGTTTAAGTGTGGTCATTATTGCCGTGGTCGAATGAATGGTCAAGAAGACATAAACGACTACGATCATGCAGGGATTGGTGCGTGCTCGCTGGCCCATACCCAAACGACTGCAGACGCTGGGCAGCTCCATGACATGTGCCGTGTGTCATCGAGGCGTGCGGTAGGTAGCGGGGACTGGTTGGGGTGACGGTCGCCAACATTCCTCAAGGATGAGTGATGCTCCGCTGATTCAAAGGCGAAGGCTGGGGCCAGGGGGGAAAATGGCCGCGACCTTACTTACAAAAGGCCGCTCAGATTTTTGCCAGGAAATAGGTCGTCTCCCCCCGAATCGTCACCGCCAGAGAACGGCTATAAGGTGACATTTGAGAGTAGGAATAAGGTTAACTCGAAAAATTGGCTGGAATGAGTGACGAGGTGTACGGTGGAGATATTTGAAATGGTCTACGTTGACTGTATATTTCCCATCCGCCCACAGTAAGGCGGCTCCCTGAAACAAGGGGAAACCTATGAGCAAAAACACTAGGCATATGACGATGTTCGGTAAGTTGAAAGCCGCCTATCGGGCCGCTGAGCGGGAAGCTGCTCAAGGTGCGCCATTCTATGTCACTGAGGATGGCGGCCTGTTCGCTGTTCCAAATGAGGTGATTCGCTCAGCCATCGTCAAACAGCAGCTGCAAGCCTTCACTTCACTTCGTGAAGAAAAGGAAGACTTGGAACGCAAGGCTAATGCCAAGGCCGTGCCGCTCTAGCGCCGCGCCATCGCCCAAGGATAGGCCGTATGTTCAAGGCTGCGCTTGCATTCGTGCCGCTACTCGCTGGGTATATCTTCGTTACCACCTGGTACCAAACAAGCTTCCTGATTAAGCGCGAAGACTCGCAGAAGGTCTACTTCCGAGCAGCGTTTTGGGGGCTTTGGCTCTTCATGCTGGCTTTCGCCGCCCTGTCTTGGCTGCGCCCTACCCTAGACCCCCTTCTGTCTTTTTTCGGTACGTGGCGTGAGCAAGAAATCCTGACCGATGGCGCCCCCGCTACTCATATCGAGTTGATGTTCTGGGTCATAACCCTGGCAAGCACTCTGGTGCTGGGAATGGTCGGGGGGTATCTCTTGAATTGGTTGTTTGCCTTCTGGAGCATCCCGAAGCAGGAGCTGCTGCGGCTAGCGGTACGCCTTGTGAAAGGGCGTGATGTGAATTTCATCTCCAGCATCTACAGCTTCTCCAAGCTAGCCGCCGTCAGAAGGGCCATCCACGCGATGAATTCTGACCTAGATATCCTGCTGCTGCGGGCCTTGGAAGAAAGCATGCCTGTATCCATCAGCCTGGGTAGCGGCAAAGTCTATGTAGGCTATGTAACGGGCTCGATTGATCCAGGGGAAAAGCGAGAGATGCTTAGAATACTGCCTCTGGTAAGCGGTTACCGAGCTGGCGAGTCGATGAAACTGGAGTTCACCACCTGGTACAGCGCTATTTACCAACAGTTCTCCAGAGACAACACGCTGTCGCATCTACGGCCAGAGCTATTTGAGGTAATTCTCCCGCTGGGTGAAGTGAAATCAATGAGCCTATTCGATATCGATGCTTATCGAGCTTTTCAGGCCGAGGCCCCTGCCTGACCCGCTGCCCCCTTCCGCTGATTCCGTCTCGCACCAGCTCCCATGCCGTCAGGTTCGCGCGCTCATCGAGACAGTTGCGCCCCGAGCGTGGCGCCACGGGTGGTCAGCACTCAATCCCCTAGACATCGAGCATATTCATTTTTAGGGGCATCAGTAGGGGCACTTCGTACAAGAAGGTCGTACAATGCGCACCCTCACGCGCAGCCAGAGCCCAGACGGCGCGGGGGTTGAGGTTTTGTTGGGTGTCTGGCGGTTCGATTCCGTCCCTGGGCACCACTAATACCGAGAAACCCCAAGCGAAAATAATTTCCTTGGGGTTTTTTATTGCCTGTGATTTTTGCCGGCGGCGCGCGACGCTCGCCGGAATGGCCTTGACGGCATTCGCACGGCGGCACCCGCCCAGCATCGCCGGCGTTCTGTGATCCCCCAAGCCACCCGCTGACTGAAGCTCGGATACCGAACGGCACCCACGCCGCACCGCGGGGGCATAGCCGCAGGCAAGCCGCGCAGGGCCAGCAGTCCTTCATTCCCTTCATTGCTCCGACTTCATGCTGCGCTAGGCTGGTGTTAACTGGGCGGGCCTGAGCGGGATGTTGCCTGGCCGCGTCGAACTGCCAAGGAATGCTGCACAGCGCAAGGAGCCGAACGGTGCACAGGATTATCTCGATTCTGCTGATATGGCTGTTGTCGAACGCCGCCCCGACCGGCGCGGCGCAGTGGCGTTTCGTGACCGAGGACTTCCCGCCGTTCACCTACCCGGCTGACGCCCCGGCCAGCGAAACCGCAGGCGTTGGCGCGGCCGGCCCGTTCGTGGAGGCGGTACATGCGATCTGCGCACGCCTGCAGCACCAGTGCACGATCACCCTGTACCCCTGGCAGCGCGCATTCCGCCTGGCCGAGCAGGGGCAGGTGGACGGAATATTCACGCTCACACCTTCACCGCAACGCGAGCAGATGTTCCACATCAGCCGGATGCTGGTCACTTCTCGCTACAGTGTTTTCGCCCAGACCGAGAGCAGCTTCGTCTTCAACCAACCAAGCGATATGGCGGGGCGACTGGTTGGCGTCTATGGCCCGTCCGGCACCTCCTATGTGCTGTCCGAGCGCCTCAAGTCGGTGCCAGACGTACACCTACATCTGACTACCGACAACCGGCGACTCTTGCGCATGCTGCAGTCCGGACGCTTCGGCGTGGACGGCCTGGCGGTGCTCAATCAGGATGTCGCCTGGCATCTGATCGAGCAAGAGCGCCTCGCCGGAGTGTGTGAGGCCGGCGAGATGGGTCCGATCCGCTATGGCATCGGCCTCTCGCGCAAGACGGTGAGCCAGGCACAATTCGAAGCGTTCGAGCAGGCGCTAGACTCCGCAATAGCCGATGGCACGGTGCCGAATATCCTGCGCCGGCACCAACTCGAAGCCGCCTTCTGAGCATTGCGCACGCCTGGCAAGCGGCGGCTCGGCGCATTTCTCGCCATGCGGCCGCCATTTCGCCAACGCAGACGGACCATCTGAGACCTGGCGCCGATCAGGGCAGCGACCAGCCTGTTACCCTCGCCCGCCCGAACCGCATGGACGCCCTCATGCTGCGCTACCTGCTTGCCGCCCTGCTCGCCACTGCCATGCCTGCCTCTGCCGAGTCGTTCGATTGCCGGGTGATCGGCATCGCCGACGGCAACACCTTCAGCTGCCGGACCAACGCGGGCGAACGGCTCCGGGTTCGGCTGGCGGAGATCGACGCCCCTGAACTCAAGCAACCCTACGGCAGCCAGGCCCGGCAAGCGCTCTCCGACCACATCTTCGGCAAGAACGTGACGCTCGCGGTCAAGGGCCGCGATGGCCTTGGGCGGACCCTGGCGCGAGTCGGCGTTGGCAATATCGACGTCAATTCGGAAATGGTCAGGGCGGGCGCCGCCTGGGCGTATCGCGCTCGCCTGGACGACCGCAGGCTGCTCGACCTGGAGGCGGTCGCCCGAGAGTTCCGGCGCGGCCTGTGGTCGTTGCACAAGACCGAACAGCAACCACCATGGGAATGGCGCGAGCAGATGCGCAAAAGTCGCTGACCCAACCCGCACGCTCAGCTCAGCGGGTAACGGGTGGAACGACCAAAACAGGCGAAAAACAGACAAAGCTTAATGAAAGTAATTTACATTTAGTTTACATTCGCGCTCCCTGAACAAATCCAACACCGGGAGCTTCACGTGTTTCGCAGAACCAGCCTGTGCTTGTCTATCTCTCTTGCAACCCTTGCCCTCTCGCCCCTGCCTGCCACCGCGGCGGATGAAGCGACGGAGCTCGAAGCAGTCACGATCAGTGCGACACGGGCCAGAAGCGAAGCGGGCAAGACGCCACAGAAAATCACGGTGATCAGCCGCGAGCAAATTGAGCAGCAACTGGCGATCACCTCGGACCATGGCGCGATCCTGAGCAACCTGATCCCCTCCTACTCGCCAAGCCGGCAGAAGATGAGCAGCGCCGGCGAGACCTTTCGCGGCCGCTCGGCACTGATCCTCATCGACGGCGTGCCACAGTCCACGCCGCTTCGCGACAGCCAGCGTGACGGTTATGTGATCGACCTGTCGATGGTCGAGCGCATCGAGGTGATCCACGGCGCCAGCGCCGAGCACGGCCTGGGCGCCACCGGCGGCATCATCAACTATGTCACCCGCCGTCCGGAAAGCGGCGCGCTGCGTCAGCACGCGGGCGTCAGCTTCACCGCACCCACCGACTACGAGTCCGAAGGCCTGGGCTACAAGCTCGATTACCGGGTGGAAGGCACCCAGGGCGATCTCGATTACCTCGCCGCCGCCAGCTGGCAGACCCAGGGCATGTTCTACGATGCCAACGGCGATCTGATCGGCGTCGATGACACCCAGGGCGACGTCATGGATTCGACCGGCACCGATCTGCTGCTCAAGCTCGGTTACTGGCTGGACGACAATCAGAACATCGGTTTGATGATCAATCGCTACGAAGTCGAAGGCGATCACGAGTACGTCAACGTACCGGGTGACGCCGACGCGAAGATCCCCGCGACGTCGCGCAAAGGCGACCCGCAGGGCAAGGCACCGCAGAACGAAGTGCTCGCGACCAGCCTGTCCTACAAACATGCCGATCTGTATGGCAACGAACTGGGCCTGCAGCTCTATACCCAGCGATTCCGCGGCCGCTTCGGTGGCGGCACCAACGCCACCTTCCAGGACCCCAGCATCGCGCCGGCGGGAACACTGTTCGATCAGTCGCAGAACGAGTCGGACAAGATCGGCGGCAAGCTGACGATCAGCCGCGATGGCATGCTCGACAACCGCCTGATGCTCACCGGCGGACTCGATGTGCTGCAGGACACCACCAGCCAGCAGCTGATTCTCACTGATCGGGAATGGGTGCCAGAAACGGTGTTCCGCAACTATGCGCCGTTCCTCCAGGCCGAGATCCGCGCGCTCGACCAGCTGACCTTGCATGCCGGTGTGCGGCATGAATTCGCCGACCTCGACGTCGACAGCTTCCGCACCATTGCCTCGACCAAACCGGTGGGCAGTGTCGATGTGGAAGGCGGCAACCCGACCTTCGAGGAAACGCTCTACAACGCCGGCCTGGTCTGGCAGATGAATGACTGGGCGCAGCTGTTCGCCAACTACTCGGAAGGATTCGGCATGCCGGATGTCGGTCGCGTGCTGCGGGGCATCGGCACGCCGGGGACCAGCGTCGACAACTTCCTCGACCTGCAACCGGTGGTTACCGAGAACCGCGAGATCGGCCTTCGCCTGAATCACGGACCGTTCGACGCGGAGATCAGTTACTACGAGTCGGATGCCGACCTCGGCTCGCGCCTGGACAGCGTGGGCGGGGTCTACCAGGTACGCCGCGAGCGCACCGAGATCGATGGCATCGAGTTCACCGGCGGCTGGCAGATCAACAAGGCGCACCGGCTGAAGCTGATGTATGCCCAGGTCAACGGCCAGTCCGACACAGACGACGACGGCAAGGTCGATACCGACCTCGATGGCGCGAACATCTCTCCGGATCGTTACGGCATCAGCTGGCAGGCCAACTGGAACGACAAGCTGCACAGCCTGCTGCAGGCCAACCACTATGCCAGCCGGGGTTTCGACCAGCCGGACCTGGATTTCGACGGCTACACCCTGGTCGATGCCTCGCTCGGTTATCGCCTGCCGGTCGGTGAAGCCCGCCTGGGGATCGAGAATCTGTTCAACGAGGACTACCTGACCTACTACTCGCAGGCCGCCAACACCGGTGCACCCGCAACCCGCAATGGGCGCGTCTTCAATGGTCGTGGACGGACGTTCACCCTTGGCTATCAGGTCAGCTTCTAAGACATGCACTCAGCAGCCAAGCAAGGGCGGCAACAGCACCAGATGGACTGGCGCCACCACGCCAGCCTCGCGCTGCGGGTTCTTGCAGGCATCGGCGGCGGCTTCGCCTGTACCGTAGCGCTGGCTTCGGCCAGCGCTCGGTTGTTGGTGCAGCCAATCGGGCTGGCCAGCCATGAGGCGGTGCTGATCGCCTGCATGCTGGGTTTCGTCATCTACCTCGGCCTGCTGCTCTGGGCGTTCGTCGAACCACGGCTGTGGCGATTGTGCCTGCTCTTGCTGCTTGGCAGCGCCAGCGACCTGGCGCTGCAGCTCGGCCCGCCGGCATCGCTGCAGCTTATCACTGGTGCAGGTTGACGATGCCCGGGAACGGATTTCGTGCTTCGCTGAGCTGGCTGCACACCTGGACCGGCGTGCTGCTCGGCGGCCTGCTGCTGGCGGTTTTCTGGTCCGGCAGCCTGATGGTCTTCGATCGCGAGATCGACCGCTGGATGCTGCCTTCGACGCGGCTCGGCTCACCACCTGTCGAGCTTTCCCTGGATCGCCTGGTCGTGCCGCATGCCCAGCGGCTGGCCGGCACGGCTGGGCGCTGGAGCATCACCCTGCCCAGCGAGCGCACACCGGTCATCCAGCTGGAGTTCCCGAATGCCGAGGGCGTATCGACGCGCCGCTTCATCGATCCTGCCAACGGCGAGCTACTACCGGACCATGGCAGCTGGGCTGCCACCGGGTTCCTCTTTCCGTTTCACTACAGCCTGCATCTGCGCTGGCGCAATGTCGGCTACTGGCTGCTGGGCATCGCCGGCATGGGCATGCTGCTGTTGCTGGTGTCCGGCGTGGTGATCCATCGCAAGATTATTCGCGAGTTCTTCACCTTCAGGCCGCACAAGAGCACGCAACGCGCGACGCTGGATCTGCACAACCTGACTGGCGTCGTCGCATTGCCGTTTCACTTTCTGATCAGCCTATCCGGTCTGATCATCTTCTTTGCCATCTACTTTCCGATGGTCATCGAACGAATCTACCCCGGTAATTCGGCTGCCTTCAGCACCGAGGCATTCGGCAACTACACACGGCAGCCATCCGCCGAGCCAGCGACGCTGGCTTCGCTGGACGCCATGCGCGACCGTGCCCGCGAAGCCTGGGGTGATGAGCCCTACATGCTGCGGGTATGGCATCCCGGAGACACCCAGGCATACGTGGAGGTCCGCCGCAGCTTTGCCCGCCAGGTGACCATGAACGTCGATCGCATGACCTTCGACGGCAGCAGCGGAGCCCTCCTGCTTGACCACCGGACCGGGCCCGTAGCCGCCATCCAGCGATTCTTCAGCGGCCTGCATTTCGTTCAGTTCGAACACTGGACGCTGCGCTGGCTGTATTTTCTGGGCGGGTTGTCCGGCTGGGTAATGATCGCCACCGGGCTGCTGTTCTGGACCGGCGCCCGCCGCGCCCGACACCAGCGGCACGGGCATACCGGCGCGCACCTGCTGGACGCGATCTGTGTTTGCAGCTGCAGCGGTCTGATCCTCGCCACGCTTGGCTTCTTCATCGCCAATCGCGCGTTGCCAGCAGACGTCGGCCGCTTCGAGATAGACCGCGCCGCCCTCGAGGGCTGGGCGTTCTTTCTGATCTGGGCGTCGACCCTGGTCCATGCGCTGATTCGTGGTGCGGGTGCCTGGCACGGACAATTGCTGGCCATCGGCGTCGCCGCACCGACGGCAGTGCTGCTGAACTGGCTGACCACCGGCGATCATCTGCTGCACAGCCTCCAGCAAGGGCGCGATGCGGTTGCCGGGATGGACCTGTTGCTCATGTTGCTGGCGCTGCTGGCGCTGGCTACGGCACGACGCCTGAACCGGCGCATTGCCAATGGCTGAAGTCATGCAGCTGGGCGTCTTTATCCTGTGCTACCTGGCGTTCGCCCAGCTCGCGCTGCTGCAGCAATCTCATCGCCAGAAGGTCTGGCGATCAGCGGCACCGGCGCCCGCACGCGAGCGATGGCTACGCCGCAGTGTCGCCGCGATTTCCTTCGCCGGCGCGCCCACGGCCCTGATGACGGTGGAGGGGCCAGGCTTCGCTGTACTGCTCTGGTTCTTGCTGATGGCGGCCGCCGCTATAGCGGTCACCCTTACCCTCACCTGGCGACCGGGCTTGCTGCGCTGGCTGCCCTGATTCGGGGTCGCGCCGGGGACGGCGGCACGCTAGCCTGCAAGGGCGTGGAGCGTATTGCCGCTCTGCCGATCGCCTGGAGCTTGCAGCATGCCCACTCGATGGATTGCGATAGCCGCCGGCCTGACACTCATGGGCAATTGCCAGGCCGATGAGCTGCGCTTCGTTACCGAGGATTTTCCGCCGTTCACCTATGCATCAGCCACAGCGACCGAGGACCGTGCAGCCGGGCCTTTCGTCGAGATCGTCGAAGCCGTCTGTGCGCGAATGGGAGTCGACTGCCCGGTGCAGCTGCTGCCGTGGCGCCGTGCACTGGCGCTGGCCGAAATGGGCGAGGTGGACGGCATATTCACCGTGATTCGCTCGCCGGAGCGCGAGCGCGCCTTTCACCTCACCCGCATGCTGGTCACCTCACGCTATGGCGTCTATGCCCGCTCGAGCAGCCGCTTCGTTTTCCACCGCCCGCAGGACCTGGCCGGGCGCAGCGTCGCCGTCTACGGGCCGTCAGGTACCTCGTTCGTGCTCGGCCAGCACCTGGCCGAGGTCAGCGACGTGACACTGATCCTGAAGGCCGACAATCGGCGGCTGCTGCGCATGCTGGAAGCCGGCAGGTTCGGCGAACAGGGCGTCGCAGTGGTCAATCAGGACGTCGCCTGGCACCTGATCGACCAGGAAAGGCTGCTCGACATCCACGAAGCCGGCGAGCTGCAGGCCGTCTCCTACGCTATCGGGCTGTCTCGAGCGGCGGTCAGCGAAGCCGAGTTTGCCCGCTTCAACGATGCGCTGGAGGTGCTGATCGACGAGGGGAGCATCGCCACGATTCTGCGCCATCACGGGCTGGAGCCGGCTTTCTAGACGCTTCGCTACACCGGAGCAGAAT
>Ga0114898_1000925_pt1 | contig 19389 bp, 18 predicted proteins | sample Malvired_Geostar_FD_83496 | JGI IMG/M metagenome (GOLD analysis project Ga0114898, IMG submission 83496) | Marine viral communities from the Global Malaspina Expedition - Malaspina viral metaG DeepMed_Geostar | ecosystem: Environmental > Aquatic > Marine > Oceanic | place: Mediterranean Sea... | reverse complement strand
GGTCATGTCGATCTCGCCGCCGGGAATGACCGGGAAGCGGCGGTCATTGCTTGGCTGCGGGCGCGCTACGGCCACGTCTCGGTGGAGCGTGTGCTGTCTGGTCCGGGGCTCGTCACGCTTTACGGGGCGCTTGCCGCCCTTTCCGGCAAGGAGGCCGATCCCGCGCTCTCGCCCCCCGATATTGCAGAGCGGGCAAGGCGCGGCACCTGCGATATCGCATCGGAAACGGTGCAGCTTTTCTGCGGCTGGCTCGGCGCGGTCGCGGGCGATCTCGCCCTCACCATCGGCGCTCGCGGCGGCATCTATATCGGCGGCGGCATCGTGCCGGGCTGGCTCGCGGGCGGACCGGGCCTCTTCAGCGAGGAAATCTTCCGCGCCCGCTTCGAGGCGAAGGGCCGTTTCAGCGCATGGCTTTCGCGCATTCCCGTCCATGTCATCTGCCGCAAGGATGCGGCGCTGCTCGGTCTCGCCCGTGCGGCAAGGGATGCGTGACGCCTCCGCCTCTAGGGTTGGCCCGTCACCACATTGCCGTCACGCCGCGGATCGGCACCGCCATCGAGCCCCTCCGGCGTGACGAGAATGCCGTGCAGCCCGCTCATCAGCGGAACGGCTTTCACTTCATGGCCGAGCGATTCAAGGTCCGCCGTCATTTGTTCGAGTACCGTCCCGGCCTCGATTTCGAGCGGCCCGTTCCGGTCGATGAAGCGCGGCAGGCTAATGGCAGCTCTCATGTCCATGTCCCAGTCGATCAGTGCGATCAGGGTCTGCGTCACATAGCCGATGATGCGGCTGCCGCCGGGTGATCCGATGGCAGCATGAAAATCGCCATCCCTGGTGAGAACGATGACCGGCGTCATGGACGAGCGCGGACGCTTGCCCGGCGCCACGGCATTTGCGACCGGCTTTCCGTCTTCCTCCGGCATGAAGGAAAAATCGGTGAGCTGGTTATTGAGCATCATGCCGCCCGCCATCAGGTGAGAGCCGAACGGCCCTTCGACCGATGTGGTCATGGAGACAACATTACCCTCGCTGTCGAGAATGCTGAAATGGCTGGTCGAGGGCTTGTCGATCGGCTGGTTCAACCCCCGGTTCATGGCGCGGCGGTCCACGGGCTCGCCCGCCTCTGCCTTCTTCATCGAAAAGCTGGCATCGATCCGGTTCGCGCGCGCCTCGAGATAGGCGGGATCGAGCATCGCCCCGACCGGAACATCGACGAAATCCGGGTCGCCGATATATTTGTCGCGATCCGCATAAGCGAGCTTCTCCGCTTCCGCGATGAAGTGCACGGCGGTCAGCGTCATCGGGCCCATGCCCTTCAGGTCGTAATTCTGCAGGATGCCGAGGATCTGAAGCGCGGTCAGCCCGCCCGAAGTCGGTGGCGGCATGGAGCAGACGCGATATTCGCGATAGGGCGCGCAAACGGGTTCGCGCTTCTTGGCTTCGTAGGCGGCGAAATCCTCAAACGACAGTGTGCCCGGCCGCGCAGGCGCATTCTGTACCGTCTTCACGATCGACTTCGCCACCGGCCCTTCATAAAACCCCTTTTCGCCTTCGCTTGCGATCCGCTTCAGCGTTGCCGCATAGGCCGGGTTCTTCAGCACATCGCCTTTTTGAGCGGGGATGCGTTCCCCGTTCACGTCGAGCCGGTAGAAATAATCCTGCGCCACCGGCATGTTCATCAGCACCGGATCGCGAGCAATGGCTTCCGCGAGCTTGGGCGGCACGGCAAACCCTTCTTCCGCCAGCTTGATCGCGGGCTTGAAGAGTTCGGCCCATTGAAGCTTCCCGTGATCTTCATGTGCGAGCCATAGCATCTTCACGACGCCCGGCGTGCCGACAGAGCTTCCGCCGATCATCGCTTCGAGAAAGGGCAGCGGGTTGCCTTCTTCGTCGAGGAAGAGCTCCGCTGTCGCGCCCATCGGCGCCGTCTCCCGGCCGTCATAGGCTTCGATGGCGCCGCTCGAAGGGTCGAAATGCATCATGAAGGCGCCGCCCGCAAGGCCCGAAGATTCGGGCTCGACCAGCGAGAGAACGGCCTGTATGGCAATCGCCGCGTCCACGGCACTGCCCCCCGCCCGCAGGATCTTGGCGCCCGCTTCGGTTGCATAGGGGTTCGCCGCTGCGATCATGAAGGGGGCGGGTTCTGGCGTATCGCTCCGCCACCAGGAGGCGGTAATTCCAAGGATGAGCAGCAGCGCGGCTGCGACGATGGCCAGCGCCGGCAGAATTCGCGTCATCTTCATGGAAAACAATCTCCCGCCTTATTTCAGGTCGCGCGGGCAGTGGCGCCTGCGGATTTGCTATGGTGTGCCCCAACCGGGCTGATCCGTATCCTAGCAGCCCCGTCCCGCGATACGAGAGGCTTCAGATATGCACTTCGGCGTTATTCGCAAAGGCCCCCGCAATCACATTGGCGATGTAGGAGGCATTCTTGTCGGCAATGCCGAGGACGAGGCAGCGCGAACCGGCGTTACGGTGGTCCTGCCCGAAGCGCGCGCGGTCGCGGGTGGCGATGTGCGCGGCGGCGGACCCGGTACGCGCGAAACCGATCTGCTGGACCCGTCCTGTCTGGTCGATGCGGTGGATGCGATCGTTCTTTCGGGCGGGTCTTCCTGGGGGCTCGATGCCGCCTCCGGCGCCGCCGCCTGGCTTGGCGCGCGGGGAAGGGGCTACCGGGCCGGCTCCAGCCCGCTCGTCTCCCCCATCGTGCCTGCCGCGATCCTTTTCGACCTCGCCAATGGCGGAAACAAGCAATGGGGTGAGGAGCCGCCCTATCGTGCATTGGGCAAGGCGGCGTGCGAGGCGGCAGCCGCCGATTTTGCGCTTGGCAATGCGGGCGCGGGGCTCGGCGCCATTGCGGGAAAATACAAGGGCGGGCTCGGCTCTGCCTCCGCGGTGACGGAAAGCGGCCTTGCCATCGGCGCACTCATTGCCGCCAATCCCTTCGGCGCCGTGGTCGCGCCCGGCACGGACCGCTTCTGGGCGGCACCCTTCGAGATGGATGGTGAGTTCGGCGGCCGTGGCATACCCGAGCCGGGCGGATTTGCCGCTCTCGATCCTCTGGCGGGCTCCAAGGCCGACGCTTCCCCAGGCGGCAACACCACCATCGGCGTCGTCGCCACCAATGCGGACCTCACACCCGCCGATGCCCGTCGTATCGCCATCATGGCGCAGGACGGGCTTGCGCGCGCCATCCGCCCTGTTCATGCCCCGGTCGACGGGGACACGATCTTTGTTCTGGCCACGGGCGCTTATGAGCTCGGCCACGAGGCGCGGCACGGCCCGCTTTCGGCGCTCGGCGCAATGGCGGCGGATTGCGTTGCCCGTGCTGTCGCTCGTGCCGTCTATGAGGCCGGGACGCTGGGTGCCGCCATGTCCTACAGGGATCGTCACAAAATTTGAGGCCCGGTGATCCTGAAAGGTGAGAGAGGTGGACAAGTCTTGCGGCTTCCGGCGGATTTTTTGGGGCAGGGGCCCCCGATTTGGCCTCTGCGCCCCCTTGCCTTTGAGCCTTCAAGGCTTTAAGAGTGGCCCGCCTTCGACGAGATGGTGGAAATATCCGCCTGCCCCCTTGGGGTTCCGCGATGTGCATGCGCCCGTAGCTCAGCTGGATAGAGCATCAGACTACGAATCTGAGGGTCGGACGTTCGAATCGTTCCGGGCGCACCATTCCCCCGGGAATGGGTTCCTTCTCCATGAAAAAGAGTTCGAACGGGTGTACCGTTTCTCCGTGCGGACAGCCGCCATGCGGAGTTTCCGTTGCCTAGGATAGTTTATCTGATTGCCGGATTTATCGCGCTCGGGCTGGGCGGGATCGGTGCGGTTCTGCCGCTCCTGCCGACGGTGCCGTTTCTCATTCTTGCTGCGTTCTGTTTTGCGCGCAGCAACGAGGCGCTGGAGCAGCGGCTTCTCGACCATCCGAAATTCGGCGTTCACATCCGGCTGTGGCGGGAACGAGGGGCGATTTCGCGGAAGGGCAAACAGGCAGCACTTGCTGCTTTCGCGATCAGCATTGCCATTTCGCTCCTGTTCGCGCCTCTGCCCTGGTCGCTGGCGCCGATCGTGGCGGCACTGATTGGCGGAAGCTGGATCTGGACACGCCCGGAGAGGTGAGCGGGCTTCGGCGCTCCATGCAAACATGTCCCCGCCGTCCTCAGAGGTGAATTCCGGCTTGAAGCTTTCTGGTGTATTTTCTGAAAAGCTCTATCGCTTCCCCGCTCACCTTCAGCGCTTTCAGATTGTGCTCCGCTCTGGCCGCCCAGATGTCGTGGCTCGCGGCAGTGGTGTCCGGTGCGACAGCGCGCAATCTCTCGGCAATGCTCTCGTCAAACCCGGAAATAATATTTCTGAGGTCCGAGAAGCCGCCCGGATAGTCGGGGAGCGTTTCTGCCGGGTGCTGCCTGAGCTGTCAGGAGGAAGCGCTCATCCTTCCCGACCCCGTCACCGCGCCGGATCTGGCGGCCGCACCCCGGTCCCGCCACCATCGACATCCCCGAAGTGACTTACGCGCTGAGTATCGCAAGCGACCGGCAAAGCTTTGTCACCATCGACGCTTCTCCCTCCATCGTTGTTGCGCGTCTCGGCGAGAGGTCGGAGATTTTCGATGGTACCGAGGTCTATGTCGTCACGGCGGGCGATGGCTCCAGCGGTGAATTCGAGAAGGAAATCGGCGTCAAGATGTCGATAGAGCCGCAAATTCTTACCGGTTTCGCCGTCACCATGACGGCGGGTGTGGAGCTTTCCATTCTCGATACGGAGAACACGACCGCGAGCAACTTCGGTTCCCTCAACACCGACAAGCTTATCTTCGATATCAACGGCACGTTTCCCTTCGGCGCGGCAGTGCTGATCGGCAAGCTTTCCTCCTCCGTCGTCAAGGATGGAGAGGCGGGCAGAGCCGTCTGCGCGATGTGCCGGGGTTGAGGCACTTGTTTGGAACGGAAACCGCCACGGCAAAAGGCCGGGATGTGCTGGTGCTGGTGCTTGAGGAGGCCTGACCTTCCCCGTCAGCGAAGGTTCAACCGGCTGTTCGCATCTGAACCGGGTTTTGTCTCGGGCGAGTTCCGAAAACCTCTCGATAAGGCTATCCTGCCGGGCAGAAACATGCAGCCGCGCCGCTGGCCGGCAAGAACAGTCACTCGGGAGACGTCCTACATGAAGACGCGCATCACGGAACTTTTCGGCATTCAGCATCCCGTTATCCAGGGTGGTATGCACTTCGTCGGCCTCGCGGAAATGGCCGCCGCCGTTTCGAATGCGGGCGGCCTCGGCATCATCACCGGCCTCACTCAGCCGACGCCCGAAGCTCTCGCGAAGGAAATCGCGAAGTGCAACGATATGACGGACAAGCCTTTCGGCGTGAACCTCACCTTTCTGCCGGGATTCACCAATCCGCCTTACCCTGAATATATCCAGGCAATCATTGAAGGCGGCGTGAAGGTCGTGGAGACGGCGGGCCGCAGCCCCGAGGCCTATATGCCCGCGCTCAAGGAGGGCGGTGTCAAGGTCATCCACAAATGCACCTCCGTTCGCCATTCCCTGAAGGCCGAGCGCATTGGCTGCGATGCGGTGAGCGTCGACGGTTTCGAATGCGGCGGTCATCCGGGTGAAGACGATATTCCCAACATGATCCTGCTGCCTCGCGCGGCCGAGGAGCTGAAGATCCCCTTCGTCGCCTCCGGCGGCATGGGCACGGCCTCGCAGCTCGTTGCGGCTCTCGCGCTCGGTGCCGACGGCATCAATATGGGCACCCGCTTCATCGCTACGAAGGAAGCGCCCGTGCATGAAAATGTGAAGCAGGCGCTCATCGCCGCGAGCGAACTCGACACCCGCCTCATCATGCGCCCGCTCAGGAACACCGAGCGCGTGCTGGCGAACCCTGCCGTCGAGAAGATCGTGGAAATCGAGCGAGAGAAGGGCGCTGCGACCACCATCGACGACATCAAGGATCTCGTCGGCGGTGTCTATCCGCGCGTCATGCAGGAGGGCGACATGGATGCAGGCGCATGGAGCTGCGGCATGGTTGCCGGCCTCATCCACGACATCCCGACCTGCAAGGAACTGATCGACAGAATGATGTCGGAAGCCGAAACCATCATCCGCAAGCGCCTCGAAGGTCTGCTTGCGGCATAAACTGCATGCGATAACGAAATTCAGGGCGGCGGGTTGCTTCGGCATCTGCCGCCTTGAATCGAAACGGCCCCGTTGTAGCGCTGTATCCAGGAAACCTCCCTGCATGTTGTCACCGCGCTCCGTCCGCTCGACGATCATCGAAGCGGTAAAGGCCATGTTGAGAAGCGAGAAGCCATAAAGCGCATAGTCCTTCATCGATGCCGGGGAGGTGACAGGCCATGACTGAAAACATTCCGGTCGATCCTGGCTGGCTGCTGGCCTCAAGGCGACGGGCCAGTTGCCGGCGATCAGCTTCATGCAAGCACGGCCGGCCTTTTCGAGCGTGCGCTGGATCGGCTGAAATGGAATCTGAAAAAAGAGAGAGGGAATTGTAATGAAGGACACGGATTTTACCGGCAAGCGCGTACTTGTCGTTGGCGGCTCCAGCGGCATCGGCAACGGCATCGCCCATGCCTTTCGCGAGCGTGGCGCGGAAGCCCATGTCTGGGGTACACGCGCCAGCGCAAAGGACTATGAAGGCACTGAAGGCTCCAACATGACGGGCCTTCACTATGCGCAGATGGACGTCGCCGATTTCGACGCCATCGAGGCCTATGCGCCGCCATTTTCCTCGCTCGATGTACTCGTGCTTTGTCAGGGTACGGTCATCTACAAGCGCGGCGAGTTCAAGATGGATGGCTTTCGGAAGGTCGTGGATGTCAACCTGAACAGCCTCATGGCCTGCGCCATCAAGTTTCACGACATGCTGGCTGCCGCGAAAGGCTCGCTCATCACGGTGAGTTCCACTGCGGGCTTCCATGCGACGCGCGGCAACCCCGCCTACAATGCGTCGAAGACCGGCGCCGTCGGTCTCACGCGCACATTGGGCGAAGCATGGGCAAGCGATGGCATCCGCGTGAACGGTATTGCACCGGGCCTTGTCGATACGAAACTGACGAAGGTAACGACGGAAGACCCGAAGCGCCGCGAAATGGCCATTCGCGGGATTCCGGCCGGCCGTCTTGGCAAGCCCGAAGACATGGCAGGCGCCGCGCTCTTTCTCGCCTCGCCGCTCTCTTCCTATATCTACGGCCAGACGCTCATCGTCGATGGCGGCCTCATCCTGTCGTGAGGTTGCCCGTGGCGGAGTGCATGAGCTTGCTCAACGGTCGAGATTGAAGCGGATCGGCACGACCACCTCGAAAGGATCGCGTAAAATGTCCTGCGGCACGGGCGGAAAGGGGTCGGCCCGCGTCACCGTGTCGATTCCGCCCCGGTCGAGCCTTGAACTGCCGGATGTCCGTTCAAGGCTGTGCGAGAGCAGCTTGCCCTGCCGGTTGATTTTGAAGCGCACATAGACAGTGCCTTCCTGGCCGCGCCGTTGCGCTGAACGGGGGTATCGCTTGTAGCGTTCGAGATGTGCGAGCAGCGCCTGTTCATAGGTCGGCAGGGCGCGCGCCTCCGCCGCATTTGGCGCTGCTTTGACGGGCGCGACAACTTCCTTGGCCACGGGCAGGGGCTGAGCGCGCGGAGCCGTCGTTTCCTTCACGACCTTTTTCACCGGCTTCTTTTCCGGCTTCTTCTCGGGTTTTTTCTCGGGCTCGGGAATGGCCTCGCGCGGCAGCGGCGGTTCCGGCAGCGGCGTCGGCTCGATGATCTCCTCGGGCGGCGTTTCCTCTTCCTTCGGGCCTTCCGGCGCGCTCACCTCCGGCACGGGCGGTGCGCTCACCATCGGCGCAAGGTCGATAGTGATGGCCGCCGCCGTCTCGGGCGGAGGCGTCTGTCCGAACTGCCAGGCAACGAAGCCGCCGGCGACAGCCGCATGAATGACGATGGCGAAAATGGCGCCGCTGCGCCATGCCGGAGCAACGCCGGTATATCCGGCCCGGCCAGGGAGTATGTCCGCCCCGCCAGGGGGAGTGCCTGCCTGGCCAGAGGAAATATCGCTCCCCGTGGGGACGGCTATACTCATGGCGCGTCCGCGGAATCCAGGCTGACAAGAGCGATCTTCAGATAGCCCGCACTGCGCAGGCCGTTCATCACATCCATGAGGTCGCCGTAATCGACTGACTTGTCCGCGCGCAGGAAGATGCGCTGCTCCCGGTCGCCGCCCGTCTGCTCTTCAAGGGCCGCGCGCAGCCCGTCTTTCGCCACCGGCTCCTCACCGATCAGCAGGCTGAGGTCGGCTTTCACCGAAAGATAGAGCGGTTCCGAGGGGCGCGGTTGCGGCTCGGCATTGGCCGATGGCAGATCCACCGGAACGTCGACCGTCGCCAGCGGTGCCGCGATCATGAAGACGATCAGCAGCACCAGGATCACGTCGATGAACGGCGTGACGTTGATTTCATGCACTTCGGCGAGATCGTCGTCGCCATGATCGAGATGGACGGCCATGGCTCAATCCGCTGCTTTGGCCAGCCGTGAGCGGCGGCCGAGATCAAGGTCACGGCTCACGAGGCGCAGCAGTTCTGCCGAGCTGTCGGCGATGAGTGCGCGATAGCCTGCAATGGAGCGCGAGAAAGAGTTGTAGATCACAACGGCGGGAATGGCGGCGACAAGGCCGAGCCCCGTCGCGAGCAGCGCTTCGGCAATGCCCGGCGCGACGACGGCGAGGTTCGTCGTCTGCGTCTGCGCGATGCCGATGAAGCTGTTCATGATGCCCCAGACCGTGCCGAACAATCCGACGAAGGGGGCCGTTGCGCCGATGGTTGCAAGAACGCCCGTACCGGCGCCGATTTCGCGCGCGGCATTCGCCTCGATGCGCTGGAAGCGCCATGCGATGCGTTCCTTCACGCCTTCCTTCTCCGGGTTGTCGCCGGAGGCCTGCACCTCCTGCGTGGCGGCGCCGGCGAGCAGCGTCACCGGCCCTTTCGATTTGGCAAGGCTGGTGCTTGCCTCGTCAAGCGAAGAGGCGGAGGCGAGCGTCTGGAAAGCGGCCTTCGCGCGTCGGCGCGCACCGGAAATCTCCATCCGTTTCGCAAACCAGATTGTCCAGGTGACGAAGGAGGCGAAGATGAGGCCGATCATCACGACTTTCACCACGATGTCCGCCTGCATGAACATGCCCCAGGGCGAAAGGTCGTGTGGCAGCGCAAGCTCCGCTTCCGCGTCCGGCGTCGTCATGTCGAAGCCGTCCTCGCTCGCATCTTGCGTAAGAGCGCCGTCCTCAACCATGCCGCTGGTCTCATCGGAAAGGGGCGCCGTGGTTGCGCTTTCGCTCTCCATGCCGGTCGCCGGCGTTTCCTGCGCCTGCAGAGGTCCAGCCAGCATCAGGCAGACAAGGCCCGCGCCAAGGAAACCGGCAAGCCGGAGCGCAAGCCGGCCGAACGCCAAATCGTAAATCATCTCGTCACCATTTTTCATCCGGGCGCCGCCAGCATACCACTGCGACCCGCGCTCCCGCTCCGCCTGATCCGGCCGGGGGCGGACAGGCAATCTGCCTCTTCCCACGCAGCCACATAGGGCATGTATGCGAGTAATTATCAATAAGACTAAATGCCCCGGTCCGCTTGCGAGGCTTCGTCCGGAATGCGGCTAGGTGCCTGTCGTTTAAGTGTGGTCCCTATGCCACATTTGAGAATGATACGCAATAAGATCGAAAATATGAATGGAACTTGTTGGCCCCTTTGATAAGAGCAGTTCGCATTATCATCATGATCGAGACTGCATTCTGTATTCCATGGGGGCTTCCAGACCAATGAAGAATGAAACTGTCCTGCTTTCATCCGCCTCGCGGCTTGCGCTTGCCGCAGGCATTTCCGTATCGCTGACCACCTTCGCGGCGGTGCAGGCCGCCGCCCAGGAGGCAGCCGCGAAAGAAGAGCAGGAAGTTACCGCGCCCATCGTGACGGCGCCGCTTGAGGTTTGGGGAGCCGAAGATACCTACACGACCGATCATCTTTCTTCCGCCAAGCAGACCGCGCCGCTTCTCGACACGCCGCAGACGGTGAACGTCATTCCCCAGCAGGTCATCAAGGAGCAGGGCGCACGCAACCTGACCGAAATTCTGAGGAATACGCCCGGCATCTCCTTCAATGCCGGCGAGAACGGTTTTGCCGCCAGCGCCAATAATTTCCAGCTCCGCGGTTTCGACGCGAGCGGCGATATTTTCATGGATGGCTCGCGTGACAGCGGCAGCTATACCCGTGACGCCTTCAACATCGAGGATGTCGAGGTGTTCAAGGGCCCGGCCGCGGATAATGGCCGCGGCAGCGCCGGTGGCTATGTCAATATCGTCACCAAGACGCCAGGTCTTCGCGACTTCATCAATGCCGATGTGAGCTATGGCTTCGACGAATATGACAGCGAGGACCGTCGCCGCGCGACCGTCGACGTCAATCAGAAAATCGATGACAGCACCGCGGTTCGCATCAACGCGCTGATCGAGGATAGCGGTGTGCCGGGTCGCGAGATGGCGGAGGCGAATGCCTGGGGCTTTGCGCCCTCCATTGCTTTCGGCCTTGGCGAGGAATTCCGCACCGTCTTTTCCTATGAGCATGTCGAGCGCAATGACATCCCCGACTGGGGCCTGCCCGGCGCCGCATTTTCGGAAACCGGCTCGCCGGACGCTCAGGCCGCCTTCGATCCCGCGCTGTCAGGTATTTCTCGCGACAACTATTATGGGCTTGCCTCGGACTTCGACGATGTGACGAGCGATGTGTTCCTCGCCAGCTTCGAATACGACCTCTCTTCCGCCGTGACGCTTAGCAACCAGACGCGCTATTCGGTCGTGGACCGGCAGTCCCGCTTCACTACGCCGACAGGCAATGCGGGCGGCGGCGTGATCAACACGCAGACACTGTTCTACGATCGCGAGAACAAGACGCTGTCGAATCTCACCAATCTGTCCTACGAGTTCGCGACGGGATCGCTGAAGCACCACCTCTCCGCCGGTATCGATCTGACGAAGGAAGAGTCCGCCGCCGGCCGGTTCAACGGTGTCGCCAGTGCGACCAACGCCTATAACCCGGACCCCTACCGCGCCGGGGCCTTGCCCTTCGTGCCCGCCTCGACGAACGAGGTCGAGGTGAAGACGGTGGCAGCCTATGTCTACGACACGATTGAGTTCAGCCCGCAATGGCAGGTAACGGGCGGTGCGCGCGCCGAACGCTACGATGCGGAGGTCAGCGCCTCCGACGCGAGCATTGGCGGCTTGCCCCGTTATGAAGAAAGCGAAACGCTTTTCGGCGGCAAGGTTGGGGTTGTCTACAAGCCCGTCCCCAATGGCACCTTCTACGTGTCGGCGGGCATGGCCGAGGATCCGCATACCTCGTTCCTCTCAAACCCCGATATCTCGCGCACGGGCGGCAATGCTTTCCCGGGCTTCGTACCCGGCGTTGGCCCCGTCACCTCCATCAACTATGAAGTCGGCGCGAAGTGGGATGTGCTGGACGAAAGGCTCTCGCTTACAGCCTCGCTCTTCCACACGGAAAAGCAGGATGTGCCGGTTGCGCCGCGTGGCACTCTGATCGGCTATCAGGATCAGGTCGTCCAGGGTCTGGAGCTGGGCGCTGCGGGTCAGATCACGCCGGAATGGAACGTCTATGGCGGATTGCTTCTGATGGATAGCGAGCGTCAGCTCGACAATCCTGCGCTGATCGATTCCATCATCCTCGATCCGCTGAACCCGGCGGGCAACCGTGCGGGCGATTACGGCACGGCCACGACCTCGGATGGCGATGAGCTTGCCTTCACGCCCAATGTGACGGCGAATCTCTGGATGACCTATCGCTTCCCCGTCGGTCTGACGCTGGGTGGCGGCGCACGCTATCTCGGCTCGGCCTGGCTCGGCCGCCCGGACGATGCGCTCCGCATTGTCGCCAACGGCACATATGGCAAATTGCCGGCCTATACCGTCTTCGATGCGATGGTAGCCTATGAGGTCACGGAAAATGTCGCCGTCCGTCTGAATGTCGAAAACATCGCCGACAAGACCTACCTCTCGACATCCAACTGGAATGGCCGCCGCGTCATGCTCGGCAATCCACGGACCTTCACCCTCACCACCAGCTTCACCTTCTGAGGAGAGGCCTCTCTCCGGGGGATAGCAGGTCCATTGCGAAAATCGGTCCCGGCCCTTCGCGGCCGGGACCTTTTTCTTGTCCACCTCAAAACTGGCCCGAGCCCGTCCTCTCTTCTATACATGTGAGAAAGCGTACCAGGGAGCGCCCCGCCCATGATGATCACCATTCCCGATTTTCTGACGACGGATCAGCTGCGCCGTTGCCGCGAGGCGCTGGAAAAGGCGGACTGGCAGGATGGCCGCGAAACGGCGGGAGATCTTGCTGTCCGCGTCAAGGCGAACAAGCAGCTTGCCCCCGCCGACCCGCTTGTCCGCGAGCTTGGCGACCTCATTCTCGATTGTCTTGGCAAGAACGACCGCTTCCTGGCCGCCGCCCTGCCGCTCAAGGTCTTGCCGCCCCGTTTCAACCGCTATGAAGATGGTGGCACCTACGGCAATCATGTCGACAACGCGATCTTCTCCGTGCCCGGTACGCCCCACCGCATCCGCTCCGATGTTTCGGCCACGCTTTTTTTCAGCGAACCGGATGAATATGAAGGCGGCGAACTCGTTATCCAGGATACCTATGGCAGCCACACCGTGAAGCTGCCCGCCGGACACATGGTTCTCTATCCGGGCACCAGTCTGCACCGTGTCACGCCGGTTACGAAGGGTGTGCGTCTCGCTTCCTTCTTCTGGGTGCAGAGCCTTGTCCGTGAAGACAGCCGCCGCGCTCTTCTCTGGGAACTCGACCGTGCGCTCGGTGATGTGCGGCGGGATAATCCCGAAAGCGAGGCCGCGCCCAAACTCATGGCCGTCTATCACAATCTGCTGCGCGAATGGTCGAACACATGACGGCCTTCCCATGAGCCATTTTCTGAAACCGCCGCTCGAGCGGATTCCGCCTTCCATCGTTTGCGCCGCAGACTATGAGGCGCCTGCGCGCGAGCGGATAGAGAAGGGCGTCTGGGCCTATCTGAATGGCGCGGCTGCTGACAGCCTGACCCTGGCGGAAAACCTCACTGCCTTTCGCCGTCTGCGTCTTGTCCCGCGCGTTCTCGCGGAACTGGAGGGCGGTCATACCGGCGTCGAGCTTTTCGGCACCCGGCTTGCCCACCCGCTTCTCGTTGCGCCGGTCGCCTTGCAGAAGCTCGCTCATCCCGATGGCGAGATCGCGACCGCGATGGCAGCCTCCGCACTCGGCGGCGCCATGGTGGTGAGCATGGAGGCGAGCACGAAAATCGAGGACATCGCGGCCGCCGCTCCCGGTCCCCTCTGGTTCCAGCTCCATATCCTGCCCGACCGCGAATTTACGCTGGCTTTGGTCCGGCGCGCGGAAGAGGCGGGCTGCCGCGCGCTTGTTGTTACCGTGGATGCGCCGGTCAGCGGCGTCCGCAACGACGAGCAGCGCGCGGGCTTCGTGCGTCCTTCCTCCGTCGCGCCGGTGAACCTTGAAGGCATGAAACCGCTTCCCCCGCACATCGCCGCGCCGGGCGAGAGCGCCATCTTCTCGTCGCCGCTTGCCGCCGCCGCGCCCGGCTGGGCGGAAATCGCCTGGCTCTTGTCGAATACGCGCCTGCCGGTGCTTCTGAAAGGCATTCTTCACCCTGCCGATGCCGCCCGCGCCGTCGAGGCGGGCGCAGCGGGCATTGTCGTATCCAATCATGGTGGCCGCACCCTCGACACTCTTCCCGCCACCATCGAGGCGCTGCCCGCTGTCGTCCGGGCCGTTGCTGGCCGCGTCCCAGTGCTGATGGATGGCGGTATCCGCCGCGGTACGGATGTTCTGAAGGCGCTCGCCCTCGGTGCGAAAGCCGTCATGATCGGCCGTCCGGTCATTCACGCGCTTGCTGCGGCCGGGGCGCCCGGTGTCGCCCATCTTCTTCACATGCTGCGCGCCGAGCTTGAGGTTTCCATGGCACTCACCGGCTGCCGTCGTCTCGAAGATGCGACGGAGGCCCTGCTCTGGCGCGACGCACAAGCGTGATCCGCCGCCCGGCGTTTCCCTTGAAATTCGCCTTTTGCCATATCGCTGCGCCATATAGGCTTTGCGAACGGCCAATGGAGCAAGGGAGGGCAGGAATGCCATTTTTTGGAGGCACTAGACCGGCGCTGATCGAATTGCCGCCCATTTCGCTGGATGCGAAGCTTGAATTCCGTTCGGCTGCGTTGGCCGACAGCCTCTCCTATTGGAAAAAGCAGGCGGCTGGGCGGCAAATGCCGCTTCTTTCCGATATCCGGCCGGAGGAAATAGCGCGCCTGCTTCCGTTTCTCTCGCTTTTCGAGATGCGAACGCAAGACGGCGAATTCAGCCTCTTTCCCCGTCTCGCCGGGTCGAAATTCGAAGAGGTCTTCGGGCCCATACACAAGCGTGAACTCCACACCGTGCTTGCACCGGAATTTCTCGAACGCTGGCATGGCGCGGCCCGCGCCATGATCGAGGCGGGCGTCCCCTTGCGCGCGTCGGGGCAGGTGCTTCACGAAGACAAAAGCTTCATCTCCTTCGAGATGCTTCTTGCACCGCTGAGCCGAACAGGCGGCGATATCGACACCCTTTTTCTGATGTCCGATTTCGAAATGCCCGGCCTCTCGGGCTGAGTACGTTATGGTGGAGAATGCCGTCTATCCCGGCCGCGGGGCAAAGGAGGCGCCCACCGTGGCGCGATGCAGCTCGCGCAATGGGTGGTCGAGGGCAAGCTCAAGCATCGCGAAACCATCGTGGACGGTCTTGAAAATGCGCCCGTTGCCGTCAACAAGCTCTTCGACGGCGGCAACATTGGCAAGCTTGTCGTCAAGCTCTAGCTCTCGATACGGCGCGTCTTGCCAACATTGCTCCTGAGATGCGCCGTATAGGTGATGCGGCCGCCCGTCTCCACCTTGGTGATGGTCGCGTCGACCGGAAACTCCGTGCCGTCCTTCCTGAGGCCGGTCACGGGGCCGCGGTCGCTCATCCAGCGCGAGGCTTCGCGGCTCTGGCCGAAATTCACAAGCTGCTTGTTGTGTGCAACGCGGTAGCGCTCCGGCAGCAGCATCGCGAGCGGCTTGCCGAGCACTTCTTCCGCGCGATAGCCGAACATCTGCTCGGCCTTCAGGTTGAAGAAGGTAATTTTCTGTTCCGCATCGACCGAGATGATGCCGTCTTCCGCCACCATCAGGATACGGGAGAAAAGCAGGTTCTTCTCCTTGAAGGCGATATGTTCCTGCCGCCGCGCCGTGTTGTCCCGGAACGTGATGAGGAACCGGCGCTCCTCGCCGAGCTTCGCCTCCACCACGCGCACATCGGCGGGAAATTCCGTGTCGTCTTTGCGCCGCGCGATGAGGTCGAGATAGCGCGACTGCTCATGTTCGGGCTCCGCGGCCCAGCGCTGTAGCCATTTTAAGGGGTCTGCCCGTTGTCCCGGCTGTTGCGGAACGAGCGTTGCGATGTTGCGTCCAGTCACTTCCGCGGCGCTGTAGCCAAGCAGCCGTTCGGAAGCCGGATTGAAATAGGTGATCTCGCCTTCGGGTGTCGAAACGATAATCGCTTCGGGCACGCCCTCCACCAGCATCTGGTGGAAGCCGACGGTCGCGCTGTCGTCCATGCTCATTCTGTAGCTCCCGTCTCGTCGAATTGAAGAACCCCGGCGGCGCCGCCGCCGGGGCAATATTTATTCGCTCGCCTCAGGCAGTATTGCCCGTCGGATAGCCGCCTTCCATCGCCTGCAGCACGCGAATGTCGTCGAACACGGGAATACCCGCCTCGTCGTACTTTTTGCGCACGGTCGGCGTCAGCAGGCCGACACGGGCGAGCGCCGGCATCATCAGGTCTTTCAGCGCATGCACCTGGCCCGGCGGCAGTTCCTGCGTGATGCCCGCATCGGACGCTTCCTGCAGGCCCTTGAAGAAGTCGTCGGCGTCGATGCCGCTATTCTCCAGCACCTGCATGAAACCGGGGTCGACGCGGTTCGCGATCGTACCGGAAGTCTGCGCCTTCACGAGGATGTTGACGGCCTCGAAGGCGAAGTCGGCGAGTTCTTCCAGATCGTCCTTGTGCATCGTCTTGAAGACAGGGCCGAGGAACACATGCCCGAACGACACATGCCGGCTTTCGTCGCGCATCACGTTGAAGGTGAGTTGCTTCAGCAGCGGGCAGGTTGTGGTGCGGTACATGTTGTTGAAGGCGCCCAGCGCGAGCCCCTCGACGATCATGTTCATGCCGATCATCACCTTCTCGTAGCGTTCGGACTGAAGCGTCACGTCGATGAGTTGCTTCAGCCAGGGTGACATCGGATAGATGATCGCGATCTTGTCGCAATACTTCGAATAGACCTCGACATGCCGCGCTTCGTCCATCGTCTGCGTCGCCGCATAGAGTTTCGCGCCCTCATCCGGCACGGAATGCGTCACGCAGGCGGCCGTCATCAGCGCGCCCTGTTCGCCGTGCAGGAATTGCGAGAGGATTTGCGCGGTCGAATGCGCGGTAAAGGTTTCCTGCTGCGATTTCGAGAGCTTCTTGAAGAACGGCATCTTGTGATAGATGTCGCTGTCGTTCGCAATCAGCGGACGGGAAGGGTCCACCTGCGTGTCCCAAGGCAGCAGGTCGTCCGAGTCCCACTGGTTCTGTTTCGCCCGATTGTACAGATCCTCGACCTTGTCTTCCGAGAACATATAATCGAACGTCCACGCGATATCCATCGGGTTGCGATAGATGTCATCCGGCGTCATCGTCACTTTCCAGTCGCCCTTGTTAACGACCTTCGCTTTCGCACTCATGGTCTTCCTCCTGATTTTGGCCGCTTGCCGTTCTTCTTGCGGCCGGGTTTCTCGCGCGTCTCAGTACTGGCGGGCGGGTGTGCGCACTACGAGCCCGTCGAGCGACGGATCCACCTTGATCTGGCATGAGAGTCGGCTGTTCGGATGGACGTCGAAGGCAAAGTCGAGCATGTCGCGCTCAAGCTCATCCATTGGCGGCAGCTTTTCGAACCATCCGTCCTCGACATAGACATGACATGTGGCGCAGGCGCAGGCCCCGCCGCAGTCGCCTTCGATGCCGGGGATGGTGTAGCGGGTTGCGCCCTCCATAACGGAAAGCCCCTCCGCCACGTCGACCACATGTTCTGTGCCGTTGAATTCGATATAGGTAATCTTGGTCATCTCGGTACTCAGTCGCTCTCTTCCCGGGCCCGGTTGCTTCCGGATCTAATATCCATAAAAAAATTGTACCTATTTCCACCCGTCTGGCGTTGCGACAGAATGTCCATCAGCCACTGGGCCCCTGCGGCAGATTGTCCATTGCTGCAGGTGCACGATTCCTGCTGCAACAGCGAAATCTATTTGCGGCTATATTATCTGTATGCGGAATAAAAAGGATTGTTCCGGCGCTTCCGTCCCGCCGTGGGACGGCTGAAATTGGCGGCGGATCGTGGCAAATCCGCCGCTCCACGAGGCCGGGATTTGTTGTAAGCTATGTTAAGTAGCAGTCGCAGGGCAGACATGCCCTCTTCTTGAAGGCGTATTGGCATGAGCGGAAAGAATTTGTTCCTCGGTATCGCGTTGGCATCGGCCCTGCCCCTGCTCGCCATTTCGGCGGCTCTCGCCGAGGAGCCGGTCCCGGCCCCCGCAGGCGGCATCCACTACGAAACCGCCGACCCGGTGGACTCGCCGCCCGTGAACTATCGTTCCAGCGCGGACGAGGAGTTCGATACGCCTCAGAACCACGACGCCGAAATGTATGCCGAGGAATATGAGCGCCGGCAGCGCGAGGAAAAGCTGCGCAACAAGGATCAGCTCGAGCGCATCCAGGACTTCTCCTCCGGCGCGATCACGACCGATGGCGTCACGCCGACAAATGATTTCGGCCGCTAGGTCTTTCGCCCGGCCTCAATAGTCCCACTTCCAGTTCACGCCGACATCGCTCGACGCATCATTGCCGATCTTCGTCTCGACGCTGATATTGTCGGTCACGTCCACCTCGACCTTCACGCCGCTGTCGCTGGCGAGCGCGCCCTGTTCCACACCCACATAAACCCCCTCGCGGAGATACTTGCCCGCCGAGACCGTTGTGCCGCCGGACGCGCCGGTGTCGACGCGCAGCACGTCGAGCCCCAGTTCGTTCTGGATCTGGCTGAGCAGGCCGAAGCCGCCAATGCCGCTGCCGGAAAGTTCAGCCGCCGTGTTTGCAAGCTGCGCCGCTTCGAAGGCGGAAAGCTCGCCCACGTTCTTTCCGAACAGGATGCGCGAGATGATCTCGTCGCGCGGTCGCGACGGCACCGAACTCAGCTCGATGTTCGGCGACGAGCCGCGCCCGGTAATGTCGACCGTCGCGCTGAAATCGCTGCGCGAATAGTCTAGCGAAATGTCGATTAGCGGGTCGATGGGCTTCTCGCCCGCAAAGCTCACGCTCCCGCTCGATAGCGTGAAGGTCTTGCCCGCGAAGTCGAGCGTGCCGCGCTGCGCAACCAGAACGCCATTGAGCGCCGGGTCTTCGGCAAGCCCCGTCGCCGTCACCGATCCCGTCCACAGCGAATTGACGCCGCGCCCCGAAACCTGCGCAGGCGGATTGCCGATCTTCAGCGTCACGTCGAGCAGCATTGGCAGCGGCGGCGTTTCCTGCGCTTCCTCCGTGATTTCCTCGTCCGGCCCCTGTATCTCGATCACCTCGATATGCGGTACGCCGCCGCCGATCTGGTCGGGAATGTTGAAGCGCGCCGTTGTCGTAGTGAGTTCGCCTTCGAGGCGCAGCGGTTCTTCCATGCTTGCAGGCAGCGCCGGTCCCATCAGGGTCAGCGTTCCGTCCATGGCGAGAATGAGATCGCTCCGCCGCACCATCTCCATGTTGTCGAGTGTCGCGCGCATGTCGACCGCCGGGTTCGCATCTGCCGCCAGCGACACCGTGCCCTCCGCCTCCATCCGGCCTTGCCCGGTGTCGCGCGCCGTCATCGTGAAGCGCAGCCGTTCGCTTCGTTCGCCTTCCACCGTCACATCGAGATCGCGCATTATTGTGCCCGTTTCGAAATTCTCGAATGTGCCGTCGCGCAGCGTCGCATGTCCCGAAACGACCGGCGATGAGATATCGCCCTCCACCGTCACCGAAATTTCGGTGTCGCCTGTCAGCCGCTGGCCGCTCAGGTCCGCCAGCGCCATCAGCGATGCCATCGGCCCGTGCCAGTCGAGCCGCGCGTCGACGCTGCCGCGTTCCGGCAGTGCCGGGAAAGCGCCTCGCGGATCGCGGATCAGCGGCAGCGAACCCTTGAGCATGAAGGGTTCCTCGGAGATGCCCTGCGCCTGCGCGGAAATGT
>Ga0114898_1000920_pt1 | contig 19419 bp, 19 predicted proteins | sample Malvired_Geostar_FD_83496 | JGI IMG/M metagenome (GOLD analysis project Ga0114898, IMG submission 83496) | Marine viral communities from the Global Malaspina Expedition - Malaspina viral metaG DeepMed_Geostar | ecosystem: Environmental > Aquatic > Marine > Oceanic | place: Mediterranean Sea... | reverse complement strand
CGGGCGTTGTGCGGGGAAGGGCGCGGCAGCGTCTTCGTGCCAGCGCATTTCTTCCGTCAGCCGGTTGCGGATCGCGCGGGATCGCGGCGGCTTTCATGCTGGGCGCGGCTGGCGTGCAGCTCGGAACAGCCTATCTCGCTTGCCCCGAAGCGAGGGTTCATCCGGTTCATCGCAAGGCGCTGGCGGAAGCCTCCGACCACTCGACCGTGGTGACAAAAATCTTTTCCGGCCGCCCCGCCCGCGCGATCCGCAACCGGCTGACGGAAGAAATGCGCTGGCACGAAGACGCTGCCGCGCCCTTCCCCGCACAACGCCCGATGATTGCACCGCTGACATCTGCGGGCGCAAAGCAGAACCAGGCAGAATTCATGCAGCTCTGGGCCGGACAGGCAGCAAGGCTCGCGAAAGCGGAGCCGGCAGCGGAAAAGACGCGGCGGCTTATGGAGGCGGCTGAGAAGCTCTTGGGAAAAGAGACATAATTCCCTTTCGTCATGATCGGGAAAAGCCGCACCATGACGTTTAAGGTAGAGGTAACATCCGATATTCGGGAGAACGCCAATGACGGTCGAAATCGCCATGCTGTTCTGGGCCGCCGTGCTGGGGCTTGTGCAAGTGGGCGCGCAGGCGCTGGCCTACAAGCGCCAGGAAGGAAATGCCTATACGGTCGGTGCAAGGGACCAGCACCGCCCCGCCACGGGACTTGCGGGCCGGGCGGAGCGCGCGCTCCGCAACTATCTTGAAACCTTCCCCATATTCGCCGCCGTGATCCTCGCCGTCCACGCCACGGACCGCTCGAACGGATGGAGCGCGATCGGCGCGCAGGTCTATTTCTGGGGCCGGCTTGCCTATCTCCCCGCCTATGCAATCGGCCTTCCCTGGGTCCGCACGCTGATCTGGCTGATTGCGACAGCGGGCATCGTGCTTTGCATGGTGCCGCTCTTCGACCGGGCACTGATCGTGGTGTTGATGGAATGAACGAATCGGTGAGCGAGGTCCGATTCGATTCAGCCTACGGACGAAGTTCCTGGTGCGGAGCGCGCGAATCGGGCTTAAGCTTCCCGCCGGTGGCAATCAACAGGGGAGGAAACCCATGTCGATGGAAATGTGGTCGCTCGTATGGGGCGGCTTGCTTCTTTTTGTTCTCATAGCCATGTCGGCCAATGCAAACGTGTCCGCCATGGGCATGGGCTGGGGCATCGGCAATCGCGACGAGACGGCAACGGTGACGGGCTGGGGCGCACGCGCGCGCCGCGCCTATCTGAACCATCTCGAAAATCTGCTGATCTATGCCTGTTTCGCAATCCCGCTGGTGATGGCGGGCGCAAGCTCATCGCTGAGCGTACTCGGCGCGCAGATATTCATCGTCGCCCGTGTGCTCTACGCGATCGTCTATGTCGCAGGCATCACCATGGCCGGCATCCGCACCATTCTCTGGTTTGCGGGTGTGGTCGGTTACGCGATGGTCTTCATCGCGCTGCTGCAGGCGACGATATAACCACTGCGCTCTTTCAACGAGAAAAGGCGCCGGAGTTTCCGGCGCCTTTTTTGTGTTTCGCGTTTTCTTCAATCCGCAAACGGATCGGTCATCAGGATCGTGTCGTCGCGGTCTGGCGAGGTGGAGAGAAGCGCGACGGGGGCTTCGATCAGTTCTTCGACGTAGCGGACATATTTGACGGCGGCCGCAGGAAGCTGCGCCCATGAGCGCGCGCCCTGCGTGCTGTCCTGCCAGCCTTCGAGCGTTTCGTAGATCGGCGTGACCTTTTTCTGCGCGTCCATGCCGGCGGGGAAGTGATCCAGCCGTTTGCCGTCCACTTCGTAAGCGACGCAGACTTTCAGCTCATCGAAACCGTCCAGCACGTCGAGCTTCGTCAGCGCTATGCCGGTGATGCCGCCGGTCTTGATCGCCTGTCGGACCATGACCGCATCGAACCAGCCGCAGCGGCGCTTGCGGCCCGTGACCGTACCGAACTCATGACCGCGCTCGCCGAGCCGCTGGCCGGTTTCGTCGGTAAGCTCGCTCGGGAACGGGCCTTCGCCGACACGCGTCGTATAGGCCTTGGTGATGCCGAGGACATAGCCGATGGCGCCCGGCCCGACGCCCGAACCACCTGCCGCCTGCCCCGCCACCGTGTTCGACGAGGTGACGAAGGGATAGGTGCCGTGATCGACATCGAGCATGGTGCCCTGCGCACCTTCGAAGAGGATGCGCTGGCCCGTCCGCTTCGCCTCGTCGAGCACACGCCAGACCGGCGCGACGAAGGGCAAGACGCGCGGCGCGATCTCCAGCAGCGCCTCGACGATGGGGCCGGGCTGAAGTTCTTCGAGATTGTTGCCACGGCGCAGCGCATTGTGATGCGCGAGCAGTCCCTCGACCTTGACCGGCAGCGTCGAGGGATCGGCAAGGTCGATCACGCGGATAGCGCGCCGGCCAGCCTTGTCTTCATAGGCAGGCCCAATGCCGCGCTTTGTGGTGCCGATCTTGACGCCGGAGTTCGAACCTTCGCGCATCTCGTCGAGTTCGCGGTGCACAGGCAGGATCAGGACGGCGTTTTCCGCGATCTTGAGATTTTCAGGCGTGACCGTGACGCCCTTGGAGGCAATCTCGTCCACTTCCTTCGCAAAGGCCCAGGGGTCCAGCACGACGCCATTGCCGAGGATCGAGAGCTTGCCCTTGCGCACGATGCCGGAGGGCAGCAGCGAGAGCTTGTAGGTGACACCATCGATGACGAGCGTATGGCCCGCATTATGGCCACCCTGGAAACGCACCACGACATCCGCGCGCTCGCTGAGCCAGTCCACGATCTTGCCTTTGCCCTCGTCTCCCCACTGGGAGCCGACTACCGCCACATTTGCCATTTGTTTCAATGCCTTAGGAAGTGGGTGCCTGCCTGTGCGAGGCGTCCGCGCGGACCCCCAGACAAGCCGAAAGCCCCCTTGGCCTTTTGGGCCGGGGGCTTTGAGATTGTCTATCCGATCGGAGGGCCGATGGGAAGGACTTTGGGACCGGCGGGGGCTATCCTCCCCTCTGGATAACGGGAAGCAGCGACATGGGCCGCGCGGCCAACAGCAATGCCAATGGCAATGGCAATGGCAATGTCACTGGCAATGAAAGCATCGAACATCGGGGAAACGACGGCAATGACCGAGAAGATCAACGATCTCACGCGCCGCATTGAGGCATTGCAGCTTGAACTGGAGGCGGAAGTCGCGCGGCAAGGTGCCGCCCTTCGCTACGGCCTCGAACATGGACGCGCCGTTTTCGAGCAGGAAGTCCTGCGGCGGCACCGTGAATTGCAGACGACGCTGACGCGCTATCTGCTGAATGCCCGGCCCCTCGTCGTGCTCACCGCCCCGGTCATCTATTCGCTGATCTTTCCGTTGGTGCTGCTCGATATCTTTGTCAGCATCTATCAAGCGGTCTGCTTTCCCACCTATGGCATAGAGAAGGTCAAGCGGCGCGACTACATGATTTTCGACCGCGGCCACCTTGCCTATCTGAATCTGCTCGAAAAGCTGAACTGCGCCTATTGCTCTTATGCCAACGGGCTTATTGCCTATGTGCGCGAAATCGCAGGCCGCACCGAAGCCTATTGGTGCCCGATCAAGCACGCGAAGAAAGCTCTTGGCGCGCATGAGCATTATCTCCGCTTCGTTGCATATGGCGATGCGGACGCCTATCGCGAGAGAATTGCCGAATTCGAAAAGGCCGCGCGCAAACCCTAGACGGTGATGGGCCAGCTCAGACGGCGCGCAACCCCCCAGTCCGCACCGACGGTGAAATGGCTCGAGCCCACGAGGATCATGTTGACCCGGCCATCATCGTCGAGAAGCGGCATTTCGAGCGACTCCATCGCAAGCCAGGGACGCGCGATCCAGTCGAGCCGGGAGAGCCGCCGATAGGGACGCATCTCCCACGCAACGGCGGCAAGGCCATCGAAAACCTCCCCGGCCATCTCGCCGTAGATTTCCTCATCGACCCATTTGCCGGTGACGTCCCGCCCGAGCGCCTCAACGATCTCCGAGCCGATCAGGCGGTGCCGGAAAGCGAGGGGATTTTCATAGACATCTATCAGATGGACAATGGAGAGAATCGATGGAATTTCCATCGGCCTGATATTGCGGCGAGCCGGCGCCGGGCGATTGCCCCGCCTCTCGCGCCAATAGTCGAAAAGATGCGCCAGACGCGCATCTCTGAACATACCTTCCACCACACACCCCGACGCACGCACACAAAATCCGCGAAATCCTTGCAAGATCGCGGCATCAACCCGGCAGGATTGTAGCACGAAGTATGATCACACAAAACAAAACGGCGGGCCCGGAGGCCCGCCGCATAAGAGCACCGTAGGCGGAGCAATCAGAAGCTGAGCGACTTCACCTGCACGACATGCGGCAGAGCCTGTATCTCGGCAAGCGTATCGGCAGGCACATCGGCATCGACCTCGATGAGACAGATTGCATCGCCACCCGCCTTCTCGCGGCCGAGGTTGAAGTTTGCGATGTTGATGCCGGCCTTGCCGAGCGTGGAGCCAAGCGCACCGATGAAGCCCGGCTTATCCTGGTTCGTCACATAGAGCATGTGCGGCCCAAGCTCGGCTTCCATGTTGACGGTCTTGATCTGGATGATGCGCGGCAGCCCGCCGGAGAAGACCGTACCGGCGACCGAGCGTTCCTGACGTTCCGTGTTCACGACGAGGCGGATATAGGTTTCGTAAGCGCCCTCCTGCTCGCTCTTCACTTCCGACACCTTGATGTTGCGATCTTTCGCGATGACGGGAGCGGAGACCATGTTCACGTCTTCAAGCTGCGGCTTGAGCAGACCCGTGAGCGCGGCGTTCGTCAGCACGCGCGTATTCATCTCGGCAACGTCGCCCGCATATTCGATGGTGACGGAAGAAATGCCGCTCTCGGTGAGCTGACCCGCAAAGGAGCCGAGCTGCTGGGCGAGCGTGAGGAACGGCGTGAGCTTCGGCGCCTCTTCCGCCGAAACGGCAGGCACATTGATCGAATTCGTGATCGCGCCGTCGAGAAGGTAGTCCGCCATCTGTTCGGCAACCTGGAGCGCAACATTTTCCTGCGCTTCGGAGGTGGAAGCGCCGAGATGCGGCGTGCAGATGATCTGCTCCATGCCGAAGAGCGCGTTTTCCTTCGCGGGCTCTTCCTCGAACACATCAAGCGCGGCACCGGCAACCTGACCGGACTCGATGGCCGCCTTCAGGTCGGCTTCGACGATGAGGCCGCCACGCGCGCAATTGACGATGCGGACGCCTTTCTTGCACTTGGCGATGTTTTCCGCATTGAGGATGTTGCGCGTCTTGTCGGTAAGCGGCGTGTGCAGCGTGATGAAATCAGCGCGCTTGAGAAGGTCTTCAAGCTCAACCTTTTCCACGCCCATGTCCTGCGCGCGCTCCGGCGTAAGGAAGGGATCGAAGGCGATGACTTTCATGCGCAGACCAATGCCGCGATCGGCGACGATGGAACCGATATTGCCGCAGCCGATGACGCCGAGCACCTTGCCGGTGACTTCAACGCCCATGAATTTCGACTTCTCCCACTTGCCGGCATGAGTGGAGGCATTCGCCTGCGGAATGTCACGCGCGAGCGAGAGCATCATGGCGATGGCGTGTTCGGCGGTGGTGATCGAATTGCCGAACGGCGTGTTCATGACGATGACACCAGCCGCGGTCGCAGCCGGGAGATCGACATTGTCGACGCCGATACCGGCGCGGCCGACAACCTTCAGGTTTTTCGCCGCTTCGAGAACGGGCGGCGTCACCTTCGTGGCCGAGCGGATGGCAAGACCGTCATACTCGCCGATGATCTTGATGAGTTCGTCCCGGTCAAGGCCGGTCTTCACGTCCACATCGATGCCGCGATCCTTGAAGATCTGCACGGCGGCGGGGGACAGCTTGTCGGAAATCAGAACCTTGGGCATTCATGCCTCCTGGTTGGATAGGCGCCTTTCCCGGCGGGACGCAATGCCCGCCGGATCAGGACCGAAAAGGAATAAAATGGCTTACGCCGCTGCCTTGAGTGAGGCGATGGCTTCCGCGAAGGCCCAGTCGAGCCAGGGCATCAGCGCGCGCATGTCGGTCGCCTCGACCGTTGCGCCCGCCCAGATGCGAAGACCTGCCGGGGCATCGCGATAGCCCGCGATGTCGTTGGCGACGCCTTCCTTGTCGAGAAGGTCCGCGATCTTCTTGGCGAAGGCGACCTGCTCGTCATCGGAGAGAGCGGTGACGCGCTCATCGACGATCTTGAGGCATACGGAGGTGTTGGACCGGGTATCGATTTCCTTCGCGAGGAAATCGGCCCAGGGGGTGCGTCCGACCCATTCGGCGATGACGGAAGTGTTCGCATCGGCACGGCCAATCAGCGATTTGAGACCACCGATCGAGTCCGCCCAGTTGAGAGCATCGAGATAGTCCTCGACGCAGATCATCGACGGCGTGTTGATGGTCTCGCCCTTGAATATCCCTTCAATGAGCTTGCCGCCCTTGGTCATGCGGAAGATTTTCGGCAGCGGCCATGCGGGCGTGTAGCTCTCAAGGCGTTCGACGGCGCGTGGGGAAAGAATCAGCACGCCATGCGCGGCTTCACCGCCCAGCGCCTTCTGCCAGGAGAAGGTAACGACATCGAGCTTCGGCCATGCGAGTTCCTGCGCGAAGGCGGCCGACGTCGCATCGCAAATGGTGAGGCCCTGACGGCCGTCCGGGATCCACTCGCCATTCGGCACACGAACGCCGGAGGTCGTTCCGTTCCAGGTAAAGACGACGTCATTGTCGAAATTCACGTCGGCAAGATTCGGGAGTTCGCCATAGGGCGCTTTCAGGATGCGGGCATCCTTGAGCTTGAGCTGTTTCACGACATCCGTGATCCAGCCTTCGCCGAAGCTTTCCCAGGCGAGCATGTCGACGCCGCGCGCGCCGAGCATCGACCAGAGCGCCATTTCGACGGCGCCCGTGTCGGAGGCGGGCACGATACCGATGCGGTAATCGGCGGGAACGCCGAGCACGCTGCGGGTCTTTTCAATGGCGTCGGCGAGACGCACCTTGCCCGGCTTGGAGCGATGGCTGCGGCCCACAAGGGCATTTTCGAGATTTGTGATGGTCCAGCCGGGGCGCTTGGCGCAGGGGCCAGAAGAGAAGTGCGGATTGGCCGGACGCACGTCCGGACGCTCGGTAGCGGTCATTTGCAACCTATCCTTTCAGATAGCTGCCCCTCGGTGGGGAGGGGTGTCCCGCCGCTGCGTATATGCCGGTGCCCGACCCAAGTCAAATGACAGCCCTGTGGCTGAAAGGCGCATTGCATGGAACCCGCAGGATTCCCCGGCATTGAGTGTGGTAAGACGTAAACCACAGGAAAACCCGCCGGGAATCGCCTTTGCCGCACTCAATGTCACGCTGGCTCATGCTGGCCATCCTCGTTGCGCTCTGGGGCTCGGCCTTCGCCTTCACCAGGATCGCCGTCGCAACCGTGGTGCCGGAATGGACCATGGCCGGACGGCTCGCCACCGGCGCTCTCCTGCTGCTGCCGCTTGCTCTATGGGCAGGCGAGAAATTTCCACGCGCGGGCGAAGAATGGGGCTGGCTCGCCGCACTCGCGCTTGTCGGCAACATCGCGCCCTTCTTCGCGATAAGCTGGGGACAGCAATATGTGCCCTCGGCACTGGCAGGCATCCTGATCGGCTTTACCCCGCTTGCGACGCTCGTTCTGGCGCATTTCCTTATCGAGGACGAGCGCATCACGCCGCTGCGCGCGGCAGGCTTCGCCATCGGCTTTACCGGCCTCGTGATCGTGCTGGGCCCGCGCGCCCTCACCGACCTGACGGCCGGCGGCGAAAGGCTGTTCGGTCAGTTCGCCATCGTCGCTGGCGCCTTCTTTTTCGCCTGCAACAACGTCATGGCGCGGCGCGCGCCGGAGATGCCGCTTCTTGTGAAGTCCTCCGGCGTGATGCTGGCGGGTGCGCTCGCGGGGACGGTACTTGCCGGCGCGGTCACATCGCCCCTGTCGCTCGCAGAGGCGAGCACCGCCTCGCTGCTCGGTCTTGCCGGGCTCGGTATCTTCTCGACCGGGCTTGCCGCCCTCGTCTTCTTCCGGCTGGTGGACAAGGCGGGTGCGACTTTCGTTTCGCTGACCAACTACCTGGTGCCGGTTTTTGCGGCAGTGGCTGGCTTCCTCATTTTCGATGAGGAATTGAAGATCCGTGTACTGATGGGACTTGCGCTCATTCTGGCGGGCATCGCGGTGAGCGAGTGGCGCCGCAAGGTCAGAGAATAAGCGCGACCCCCACGCTTGCGACCATGAAAAGAGCGGCAACGACGGCAACAAACCGCATGACACGCGGATCGCGCACGAAGAGACGGATCGCGTCGCCGCCAAGTCCCCAGAGAGACGTCGCCATCATCATGGTGGCGATGCAGAGCGCACCGAGAATGATGGCCTGTGGTGCATAAGGGCTGTCCGGCACAACGAAGACCGAAAAAACCATGACAATCTGGACATAGGCCTTCGGATTTACCGGGTGAAGCGCCACGCCTGCCCAAAAGGAGGGCGCGACGTCGAACACAGGCCCGCCGAAACCCGCCCGGACCAGCTTCCACGCAAGCCAGCAGATATAGGCAAAGCCGAAAAACTTCAGCGTGAGAAAAAGGGTTGGCAGTGCGACGAAGAGCGCGCCCAGTCCCAGCGCGCCCGCCGCGATAACGATAAGGCCGCCCGTCCACACACCGACGAGATAAGGCAGCGCCCGCGACAGCCCCACCGACGCGCCGATAGACAGAAGACTGAGATTCGCCGGACCGGGCGTAAAGCTCATGGTCGCGATAAAAAACGCACCGAGAGTGAGTGCTTCGAGAGACATGACTACACCGCCATGAAAGACGTCTAGAAGGAAATTTCAGCCTTCATGAAATCCGCACAACGCCCGCGCAGAATCACGCGTTCGCCTGCATCGCTGCACCAGAGTGTGCCGCCGCGTTTCGACACCTGGCGCGCAACGAGATCGCTCTTGCCGAGCTTCTTCGCCCAATAGGGAACGCTGGTGCAATGCGCAGAGCCCGTTACCGGGTCTTCATCGATCCCGTGCGCAGGCGCGAAGAAGCGCGAAACGAAATCGATGCCATCCTCGCCCGGCGCCGTCGCGATAAGCCCGGCATTGAGCGGTTCAAGCAGTCGGGCAAGCGCCGGAAAGTGCGGCTTCAGGACCGCAACTTCTTCCGCCCTGTCGAAAACCGCCATCAGGTTCGAAGTCTTCGCCCAAACGAGCGGCTTCGCGCCGAGCGCTTCGGCAATCGCTTCAGGCGCCGGATACGGCTTCGGCTTCGCCGCCGGGAAGTCCATCGACAGCCGCTCACTCTCGCGGCTGACGACAAGCGTTCCGCCGCGCGTTTCAAAACGGATTTCCGGCTTCGCATATCCAAGATGCGCAAACAGCACATGCGCCGAGGCGAGCGTCGCATGGCCGCAGAGCTCGACCTCGACCGTGGGCGTGAACCAGCGCAATCGGTAGCCATCCCCTTCGGGCGCAAGGAAGGCCGTCTCCGCGAGATTGTTCTCCGCCGCGATGGCCTGCATGACCTCCACGGAAGGCCAGACGTCGAGCGGCACGATGGCCGCCGGATTGCCCTCGAAGACCCGATCTGCGAAGGCATCGACCTGATAGAGAACCGCTTTCATCGTCCCGCCCTGTTTCCCTAATCACCAGATTGTATCAATACAATATTGGGTGAGTAACTATCAAAATCAGCGGGAAACGCTGATTGTCACTATCAGAAGAACATGATTGACTCCAAAAATGGATTCAATGAGTTTATTGTCACCATGACAATTTCAATCTTCGACCTGCAAAACATTGCCGCCCGGCCAGGCCCACGCTACCGCGCCATCGCCGACCAGTTGCGCGATGCGATCCGCGCTGGAGCCGCCGCCCCTGGTACGCGGCTACCACCGCTGCGCGACCTCGCCCATGAGCTTGGCGTCACCGTCGGTACCGTCTCACGCGCGTATGCATTGGCGGCAAGCCGGGGGGAGGTCTCCGGCGAAGTTGGGCGCGGCACCTATGTGCTTGGTGTCGGCTCTGCCGCACAGACGGGAACGGGTGTCGGTTCCGCCGCCTTCCTGACCATGCCGGAAGCAACGGAGGCGGCAATGAAGGCGGCCCTTGCCCCGCCTGCCGGGCAGACGGAGATTGTGGGCGCGGCGATGGCGGCGCTGCTGGCGGAACTGTCCGGCCGGGACAGCCCCTCCCCCTTCAACACCTATCTCGTGCCGGGCGGCGAAGAGCGGCACCGGCGTGCCGCAGCACACTGGCTTTCCTTCAATGATTTCGCACCCCAGCCCGGCGGCATTCTGATCTGCTCGGGCACACAACAGGCGATCCTCACATCGATCCTCGCCGCGACCGAACCGGGCGACCTGATCCTCACCGAGGAACTCACCTACCATGCGATGATGCAGCAGGCGGGGCAGATGGGCCGCCGCGTCGCACCCGTGGATATCGACGAAGAAGGCATAATACCTCAAGCGCTTGAACGCGCGCTTCGCGAGCAGAAGCCAGCGGCCATCTTCATTGTGCCGACATTGCAGAACCCGACAGGCGCGATCATGAGCGAGCAACGGCGACGGCGCATCGCGGAACTCGCGCTTGCGCATGATATTTCGATCATCGAGGACGATATTTACGGCGCACTCACCACCGATCGCCCTTCTCCCATCGCGCAATTTGCTCCGGATCACACCTGGTATGCGACGAGCCTCGCAAAATCGGTCGGATGCGGCCTGCGCGTCGGCTTTCTCATTCCGCCATCGCGCTTGCTGGAGCGTACACGCGCCATCCAGAACGGCTTCGGCCAGACTGTGCCGCCGCTCATGGCGGAACTTGCCAGCCGGCTCATCGAAACGGGCGATGCCGCCACATTGTGCGAGCGCATTCGCAGCGAGATGGCGGTACGTCACGAAATGACGGCAACGGCACTCGGCACCGGACGCGTCACTGCTCACCCGGCTGCGCTTTATGCCTGGGTGGAACTGCCCGATACATGGCGCGCACATGGCTTCGTGGAAGCCGCGCGAACACGCGGCGTCGCCATTGCCGCGGGCGAGGATTTCATGGTCGGGCGCGCGGATCGCGCCTCACGGCATGTGCGCCTCGCCATAGGCCAGCCGCAAACGCGCGACGAACTTGCGCGCGGCCTTGCCGTCGTAACATCGCTGCTCAGCGAATCCCATATCGGGATCGTGGAACCTGCGTGAGCCTGCTGAAGATTCAAAGTCCCCATGTCTTTCCCACGGCAAGTGCCGTTGCTACGCTTCCCGCAAGGAGGCTGCCATGACCGCACGGACACACCAGCCGCTGCTCATCCGTCCCGCGCTGCCTGACGAGTGCGAGGCGCTTTCCGCACTTGCGCATGGGTCGAAAGCCCATTGGGGCTATGGCGGCGATTTCATGAATCTTTGTCGTGACGAATTGAAAGTGACACCGGAGAAGATCGCGCGCTTTCGCATGCGCGTGGCGCAGGCGGGACGCGAGATCGCAGGCTTTTCTGCCATGCGCTATCACGACGGCGCGGCGGATGTGGAAGAGTTCTTTGTCGCGCCGCGCTACATCGGCACCGGCATCGGCCACCGCCTGATGCTCGATATGCTCCACCATGCGCGGCGCCACGGCGTTCACAGCGTGAGGGTGGAAGCAGACCCGAACGCAACGGGCTTCTACGAACGAGAAGGTTTCAGCGTCTGCGGGGAAACGCTTTCGGGTTCCGTGCCGGGGCGGAAACTCCCGCTGATGCAGCGCAAGATCTGAGGCTCAATCGTCGTCCTCGTCGTCGATCTCGCCATTGTCATCGTCATTGACGGCGGCAAGGAAGTTGAGCGGGCCGTAGCCTTTTCCAAAACCCGGCGCCGTGCGGATTGCCTCATGCACATAGTCGCGGGCCGCGGCAACGGCGGCTGTCAGGGCCACGCCCTGCGCGAGAAGCCCCGCAATGGAAGAGGCGAGCGTGCAGCCGGTGCCATGCGTGTGGCGCGTGTCGATACGGGGTGACGAAAATATCTGGATCGTCTCCTGCGTTGCCAGCACATCGAAAATGAGATCGCCGGAAAGATGCCCGCCCTTCAAGAGAACGGCCTCGGCGCCGAGACCGAGAAGCGCATCGGCCGCCGCTTTCTGCCCCTCCACATCCACAATCTTTCGGCCGGTGAGGACTTCCGCCTCCGGCACATTGGGCGTGACAAGCGTTGCTAGCGGGATCAGCACTTCGCGGATTGCGGCTACGGCTGAATCTTCCAGCAATGACGCGCCGCCCTTTGCAATCATGACCGGATCGACAACGAGAACCGGACTTTCCTCGCCGCGCGAAAGTTCTTCCGCCACCGCTTCCACGATATCGGCATTGTGAAGCATACCCGTCTTGATGACGTCCGCGCCGATATCCTCAAGTACCGCGCGCATCTGCCCGACCACGATATCGAGCGGCACTTCGTGAATGCCGGTGACGCCGAGCGTATTCTGCACGGTGATGGCGGTGACGGCGGTCATGGCAAAGCCGCCCATTGCGGTGACGGCCTTGATATCGGCCTGAATGCCCGCGCCGCCGCCCGAATCCGAGCCCGCCACGATGAGCACGCGGCCCTGGGGAAGAGATGTCATTGATTTGATCCGAGAAAATGCTGCCGTAAATCAGGCGGCATTATGCTCGATTACGGCGGCAATGTCGTTGACGACGGCAGCAACGAGCTTTTCGTCATCACCTTCCGCCATGACGCGGATGAGCGGCTCCGTACCGGATTTGCGGATGACAAGACGGCCGCCCGCACCGAGCCTGTTTTCGCCCTCACGGATTGCCTCCTGAACATCCTTGTCTTTCAGGGGTTCGCCCTTCCTGAAGCGCACATTCTTGAGGAGCTGCGGCAGCGGATCGAAGACATGGGTGAGCTCGCTGACCGGCTTGTCGTTCGCCTTCATGACGGAAAGCACCTGCAGCGCGGCAATGAGGCCGTCACCCGTGGTCGAGAAATCCTTGAGCACGATATGGCCGGATTGTTCACCGCCGACATTGAAACCATGCTGGCGCATATGCTCGACGACATAGCGGTCGCCGACCTGCGTGCGCACGAGGTCGAGATCGAGCGACTTCAGATAACGCTCGAGACCGAGATTGGACATGACGGTCGCGACGACGCCCGGCGCCGACAAGGTACCCATATCCTTCCAGTGACGCGCGATGAGACCCATGACCTGGTCACCATCGACGACCTTGCCGCGTTCATCGGCGATGATGACGCGGTCGGCATCCCCGTCCAGTGCGATACCGATATCGGCGCGGCGCTCGCGCACCGTGGCACACATGCGCTCAGGCGAGGTCGAGCCGCATTCATCATTGATGTTGAAACCATCCGGGCTCGTACCGACGGTTACGACTTCAGCGCCGAGTTCCCAGAGCACGGCAGGCGCAACCTTGTAGGCTGCACCATTCGCGCAGTCGATGACGATCCGCAAACCTTCAAGCGTCTGCTGCTTGGGCAAGGTCTGCTTCACATGTTCGATGTAACGCGCCTGCGCATCCTCAATGCGTTTCGTACGGCCAAGCTCGCGCGGCCCGGCCAGATTGTCGGCAAGACCATTGTCCATGTGGTGCTCAATGGCGAGTTCCACCTCGTCCGACAGCTTGAAACCATCGGGGCCGAACAGCTTGATGCCATTGTCCTGGAAGGAATTATGCGAGGCGGAAATCATCACGCCGAGATCGGCGCGAAGCGAGCGCGTCAGCATGGCGACGGCAGGCGTCGGCAGCGGGCCGAACAGGAAGACATCCATGCCCATGGACGTGAAGCCGGCGGTGAGCGCGGGCTCCAGCATATAGCCTGAGAGGCGTGTATCCTTGCCGATCACGACACGATGGCGATGCTCGCCACGGCGGAACACACGTCCAGCGGCCATACCGACGCGCAGCGCGGTTTCCGCTGTCATGTGCCCGGTGTTGGCAGTGCCCCGGATTCCATCGGTGCCAAAATATTTGCGGCCCATGAATTGAACGGTCCTCGCGCCCTGTCTCGGTCTGTGCTTCACCGCAACCTGCCAAACGCCCCCACGGCCCCAGCATGTACGCCTACTAAACTGTCATGCAGACAATATGTGGCGAATATAGGAATCTATGCGCCAATTGCAGTTAAATAATTCTTGCCAAATCTTTCAGCGCCCGCCGGATGGCGTCTCGAAGCGGGCCATCACGGCCAGCGCATCGGTAAGGGGCGCCGGTTCATGGGTCCGGATCATCGCTGCCCCTCGCTGGATGGCCAGAAGCTCGGCGGCGAGCGTTGCCGCCCCCGCCTCTCCCGGCGCACGGCCTGTGACCGCCCGGAGGAACGATTTTCGCGACACCGAGATGAAGACCGGCAGACCGAAACGCTCGCAGAGTTCACCTATGCGCGAGAGAACCTCGAAGGAGGTCTCGGGTTTCGAGCCCAAGAAGAATCCCATGCCCGGATCGAGGATGAACCGGTCGCGGGCGATACCCGCCGCTTCAAGCGCCGCGAGCCGCGCCGCGAAAAAGGCGCTCACATGTTCCACGATATCGCCCTCGGGGGCCTCGCGCCGGTCAGCATTGCCCTCGCGCTGGACCGAATGCATGAGAATGAGCTTCGCGTTGCTGGCGGCGAGAGAAGGATAGAAAGCCTCATCGGCAAAACCGCGAATGTCGTTGAGGAACGCCGCGCCATGCGCGAGCGCAAAGCCTTGCGTCTCAGGACGAAAGCTGTCGATGGAGAGCGGGATACGCTCGCTCGCCAGCGCCTCGATGACGGGCGCGAGACGGCGGATTTCCTCCTCCGCCGACACCGGCACCGCATCCGGGTTCGACGAAGCGGGCCCGAGATCGATTACATCCGCGCCCTCCTTCACGAGCCTGCGCGCATGTGCGATGGCGGCATCGGCAGCGAGATATTTCCCGCCATCGGAAAAGCTGTCGGGCGTGATGTTGACGATACCGAAAATGAGCGGGCGCTGGAGCATGGCTTGTTCTAGCACAGCCTCTCCTTTTGCGGCGAGCAGAGCTCAGGCCGGCAGGTCTTCCCCCACGCCGAGCCCCATGGCGCCGCGCACCAGATGTTCGATTACCGCCTCGAATTCACGCGGCGTTGCTCCCGAGAATTTCATAAGTGCAACTGTGTGACCGCCGCCGAGATAGACGCGCGCCGCCGCCCTGGCATTCAACGCGGGCGGGATGACACCCTCCTGCTTGCCGCGCTCGAGAAGCTTCTGCGCAATTCCATACAAGCGTTCCAGCAACGCCATGTATCGCGCCCAGACATCCGCCCGCACACCCGTGCTCCAGTCAAGCCAGACTTTGGTCATGTCGGGTTTCTCCCTCGCCGCATTGGAGAAATTGACCGCAAGTGACCGGAGCGCCTCATGAACGGATTTGCGCCCGCCAAGCGCAGTGGAGACAACTTCGATCAAATAGGCCTCGACCTCGCCGAGGACGGCGGCCACCAGATCCTCCCGTGTACGGAAATAGGAATGAACCGCCGGCACCGACACACCCGCCCGCTCGGCGACATGGCTATGTGTGGCCCGCGCCAGGCCGTTTTCCGCAAAGGCCGCCAAAGCACATTCGAGAAGCTGCGCGCGGCGCGCTTCCGGCGTGAGCCTCGTGCGGGCGGTTCTGACAGGACGGGTCACGAAACGGGCTCTCCCTCAAGAATCGGCTGATTTCTGCGGCAAGTATAGACGAATGCCCGCGCGACGGCAGCCGCAGCAATAGGTCATTTCAACCCATATTGACTCAGGGCTCAATAACTATTGATATATTACTCAATAGTGAGAGACAGCCGGGAGGGAACGCCATGACCACTATCGCATCCACCATTCCAGAGACAACCGAAGCCGCAAGTTTGCCCCTCAATCAGATTGATGTGAGCAGACCCGAGCTTTTTGAGCACAACATGGAGGGCGACTATTTTCGCCGCCTGCGCCGGGAAGACCCGGTGCATTACTGCGCCGACAGCGCCTATGGCCCCTATTGGTCGATCACGAAATACAAGGACATCATGGCGGTGGACACGAACCACCAGGCGTTCTCCTCGGAAGCAGGGCTTGGCGGCATCATCATCGAAGACGGCATTCAGAAAAGCAGCGCCGAAGGCGCGATTGATCTGCCGAACTTCATTGCCATGGATCCGCCGAAGCACGACGAACAGCGAAAGGCCGTGAGCCCCATTGTCGCGCCTTCCAATCTCGCCAAGCTCGAAGGGACAATCCGCGAACGCGTCGGCCGCGTTCTCGACGGCTTGCCTGTCGGCGAAGAGTTCGACTGGGTCAACACGGTATCGATCGAGCTGACAACGCAGATGCTGGCAACGCTTTTCGACTTCCCGTTCGAGGATCGCCGCAAGCTCACCCGCTGGTCCGATGTCACCACCGCCGAGCCGGGTAGCGGCATCGTCGATAGCTGGGAACAGCGCACAGCCGAGATCATGGAATGCGCAGAATGCTTTCAGGAACTCTGGAACGAGCGTCTCAAAAATCCGGGCATGGATCTTGTTTCCATGCTGGCGCACTCGCCCGCCACCCACGACATGACTCCCCAGAATTATCTGGGTAACGTGCTTCTGCTGATCGTCGGCGGTAACGACACCACGCGAAATTCAATGACCGGCGGCGTACTTGCCTTGCATGAAAATCCCGCGGAGTTTGAAAAACTGAAAGCCAACCCTCGCCTGATCGACAGCATGGTGCCGGAAATCATCCGCTGGCAGACACCGCTTGCGCATATGCGCCGCACGGCGCTGACCGATGCCGTTGTCGGCGGCAAGACCATCCGAAAAGGTGACAAGGTGGTGATGTGGTACGTCTCCGGCAATCGCGATGAGGATGCGATTGCCCGGCCGGATGACTTCATCATCGACCGTGAGCGTCCGCGCCAGCACCTCTCCTTCGGCTTTGGTGTTCACCGCTGCGTCGGCAACAGGCTGGCGGAGATGCAGCTGAAGATTCTCTGGGAGGAAATCCTGAAACGCTTCAGCCGTATCGAGGTCATGGCCGAACCCACGCGCGTTCGTTCCAATTTCGTGCGCGGCTATGCTCAAATGCCCGTGCGGTTGCACGCCTGAGACGGAGGACTGATATGCCCCTGATTAAATACATCGACGCAAACGGAACCGAATATGCGGTGGAAGCCGCTCCCGGCATCTCCGTCATGGAAGCCGCAGTAAAGAACAGCGTTCCCGGCATTGACGGCGATTGCGGCGGCGCCGCCGCATGCGCGACCTGCCACGTCTATGTCGACCCTGAATGGATCGGCAGGACAGGACCGGCGGCAGAAGGACTGGAGCAGAGCATGCTGGAATTTGCCGAAGATGTGACCGACCAAAGCCGCCTCGCCTGCCAGATTATCGTCGCCGACAACCTCGACGGACTGATTCTGAAACTGCCGGAGAAGCAGCACTGACGGCATCGGGAAATGCCGGACAAGGAAGAGGGAGGCTCGAAAAGAGCCTCCCTTTTTATTTCGGCACTACGCAATTTGACGGCAAAACCCGGAATTAATGCGTAATGCGGCTACGAACCCCGTATTGACAGCACCCCACTGGAGCGGCGCTAATAAACACAAGAACAAGGCTGAAAATCTGTGGGAGAGAGAAATGAACACTGCAACGCTTGATGCCAGTCCCGCCCTGTCCGTTCCCCTCGACAAGATTGATGTAAGCAACCCGGATCTTTTTGTAAGCGATACGATAGGCGAGTATTTCGCGAGGCTGCGCAAGGAAGACCCCGTGCATTATTGCGCGGAAAGCGCCTACGGCCCTTATTGGTCGATCACCAAATACAACGACATCATGGCGGTCGACACCAATCACCAGGTCTTTTCGTCGGAAGCTGGCGTCGGCGGCATCATCATCGACGACAATAGCGTGCGCAGCGAAGGCCTGTCTCTGCGCAGCTTCATCACCATGGACCCGCCGGACCACGACGCCCAGCGCAAGACGGTCAGCCCCATCGTCGCGCCGAGCAATCTCATGGTGCTGGAAAAGACGATCCGTGAGCGGATGCAGAACATTCTCGACCGCCTGCCGGTCGGCGAGGAATTCGACTGGGTGGACAACGTGTCCATCGAACTGACGACGCAAATGCTTGCGACGCTGTTCGACTTCCCCTTCGAGGAACGCCGCAAACTGACGCGATGGTCCGACGTCACCACAGCGGAACCTGGCAGCGGCATCATCGACAGCTGGGAGCAGCGCACGAAGGAACTTCAGGAATGCGCGGCGAGCTTCATGACCTTGTGGAATGAGCGCGTGAACGCGAAGGAACCGGGCAACGACCTCATCTCGATGCTCGCCCATTCGCCCGCAACGCGGAACATGCCGCCGGAAGAATTTCTCGGAAATATTCTGCTGCTGGTCGTCGGCGGCAACGACACCACGCGCAACACGATGACGGGCAGCGTACTGGCGCTCAACCGCTTTCCGAAGGAATTCGAAAAGCTGAAAGCCAATCACGCCCTCGTCGATACCATGGTGCCGGAAGTGATCCGCTGGCAAACGCCGCTCGCCCATATGCGCCGCACGGCATTAGAAGACTACGAAGTCGGCGGCAAGACAATCAAGAAAGGCGACAAGGTGGTGATGTGGTATCTGTCCGGCAATCGCGACGAAGACGCGATCGAGCGGCCAGAAGAACTCATCATCGACCGCGCCCGCCCACGCCAGCACCTCTCCTTCGGCTTCGGCGTTCATCGCTGCGTCGGCAATCGGCTGGCTGAAATGCAGTTGAAGATTCTCTGGGAAGAAATACTCGCGCGCTTCTCCCATGTCGAAGTGCTGAAGGAACCGGAACGCGTCCGCTCCAATTTCGTACACGGTTACGCCTATATGCCGGTGCGGCTGCACGCCTGACGTAACGCCGGCACGAACAGCAGAGAACAAAAAAGGGAGGCTGGAGCCTCCCTTTCTAATTTCCGATAGCGCGGGGCTTATGTTCCCTGCGGCGCGGGCGGTGCATTCACCGGACCGCCGCCACCCGGCTTGCTGCCGGTAACGGGCACCGACGAGGTCGGGCCTTCGGCAGGCTTTTCCGGTTCGCCATGATCGCGGACCGGCGGTTTGCCCTTGAGGAGGTTCTGGATCTCGTCACCCGAAAGCGTTTCGTACTCCAGCAAACCCTTGGCGATGGTGTGCAATTCGTCGATGTGATCGGTGAGAATCTTCTTTGCCGTATTGTAACCTTCATCGACGATGCGCCGCACTTCCGAGTCGATCGTGCGTTGAGTCTCTTCCGACATGTTCTGGGTCCGCGCGACGGAATGACCGAGGAAAACTTCTTCCTCGTTCTCGCCATAGGCGAGCGGCCCGAGCTTGTCGCTCATGCCCCAGCGCGTAACCATCGCCTTGGCCATCTTCGTTGCCATCGCAATATCGGAT
>Ga0114898_1000919_pt1 | contig 19421 bp, 16 predicted proteins | sample Malvired_Geostar_FD_83496 | JGI IMG/M metagenome (GOLD analysis project Ga0114898, IMG submission 83496) | Marine viral communities from the Global Malaspina Expedition - Malaspina viral metaG DeepMed_Geostar | ecosystem: Environmental > Aquatic > Marine > Oceanic | place: Mediterranean Sea... | reverse complement strand
TTCATGACCGAACACGGCAGCATCCCCGCCGCCATCGCCGCCTATGTCCAGGCAGTGAAGGCCATAGAATTCCCCGCAGCCGAACATGGATTTTCCGCATGAACGTGGTCAAGACCATTGCCGACCTGCGCGCCGCGGTGACGCGCGCCCGTGGCGAGGGCAAGCGTATCGGCTTCGTGCCGACCATGGGCAACCTGCACGCCGGCCACATCGCGCTGGTAAAGAAAGCGGGTCAGCGCGCCGAATTCGTGGTGGCGAGTATTTTCGTCAACCCGCTGCAGTTCGGTCCCAACGAGGATCTGGCAAGCTATCCGCGAACCCTCACGGCCGATCAGGAAAAGCTTTTCGAGGCGGGCTGCCATCTGCTGTTCGCCCCGGGCGTCGAGGAGATGTATCCGCACGGCCAGGCCATGCAGACGATCGTCCGTGTACCGGGCGTATCGGAAGGGCTCTGCGGCGGCAGTCGCCCCGGCCATTTCGATGGTGTTTCGACCGTGGTCAGCAAGCTGTTCAACATGGTGCTGCCGGATCTGGCCGTGTTCGGCCAGAAAGATTTTCAGCAGCTGGCCGTGATCCGCACCATGGTCCGCGACCTGAACATGCCGATACAGATCATTGGCGAGCCGATCGTGCGCGCCGAAGACGGATTGGCGTTGTCCTCGCGCAATGGTTACCTCAACCCGGACGAACGGGCCACAGCCCCGGCGCTGTTCCGCACGCTCACGCAGCTGGCGCAGACCATACGCGGCGGGGATCGCGACTATCCCACGCTCGTGGCCCAGGGGCGGCAAATGCTGCAAGACGCCGGCCTGCGACCCGATTACCTTGAGGTTCGCGACGCGACGAACCTGCAGCCAGCCGCCGCCGATACGCGCGAGGTGGTGATTCTCGCTGCCGCCTACCTGGGCAAGACCCGCCTGATCGACAACCTGCTGGTCGACGCCGCCGCGCCCGCCTAGGCGTAATCTCCCGACTATCGGACCGCACCCGACGCCCCTCGGTATTGATCACATCCGAGGGTTCGGGCACACTCTGCGCCGCTTGCGCACCCGGAGGAACCCGCCATGCACGCCATCATGCTCAAGGCAAAACTGCACCGCGCCCAGGTGACCCACTCGGTGCTGGATTACGAAGGCTCCTGCGCCATCGACGGCGACTGGCTGGACTTGGCCGGTATCCGCGAATACGAGCAGATCCAGATTTACAACGTCGATAACGGCGAGCGTTTCACGACCTATGCCATTCGTGGCGAGGAAGGCTCGAAGATCATCTCCGTCAACGGCGCAGCCGCCCACAAGGCCGGCGTCGGTCATCGACTGATCATCTGTGCCTATGCGCACTACAGTGAAGCCGAATTGGCCAGCTTCAAGCCGCACGTGCTCTACATGGGCGCCGACGGTGACCTCAGCCATACCAGCAACGCCATTCCGGTTCAGGTCGCCTGAATTCGAATGAGTGGCTCGAAAGCCCGCAACGCCCAGGCGCTGCGGGCTTTTTTGTGGCCGGACATTGATCCCGCCGGGCGAAAATCTGCAAGAGGCGCCAGCAGTCGAGCTACCATCGAAGCCTACGCAGCATCCGCGCTCGGAACGCCGGGCGTTTTTCCAAGTCAGACTGTCTCGGCGGCGCAGGAAGCGCTACCGCCGCTTCGTTGAGTCGGAGCGGTACGCACCCGGTGCATTCAGGATGAATGCCAACGCGTCAGCATGATCGAATGACTGTCCAAGCGCTGTGGCCGCTCCGGCCTCCCGGAGTCGTTCACACCCACGGACAGTCCGCCAAGCAAAGGAAGCAGCACTACGATGAGCTATTACCAGCACCCTCTCGATGCCACCGGCCTGTCGTCCTGGAAGGCCTTGGAAGAACACCGCCTGGCCATGCAGAACTTCAGCATGCGCGAGGCATTCAAAGCCGATCCGACTCGCTTCGAGAACCTGTCGGTTTCCTGCTGCGGCCTGTTTCTCGATTACTCGAAGAACCTGATCACCCCCGAAACCCGCACGCTACTGGTCAACCTGGCCCGTGAAGCCGGCGTCGAGCAGGCTGCTCATGCCATGTTCGAAGGTCAGCGAATCAACGCATCGGAGAACCGTCCGGTGCTGCATACGGCGCTGCGACGCCCGATGGGCGACTCGGTCATGGTCGACGGGCACAACGTCATGCGCGATGTTCACGCCGCGCTGGCGCAGATGACCGATATCGTTACCCGTATCCACAACAATCTCTGGCGCGGTTTCAGCGACAAGACCATCACGGACGTGGTGAACATTGGTATCGGGGGATCGTTCCTCGGCCCGCAGCTGGTGTCCGAAGCGCTGCTGCCGTTCACCCAGCACGGCGTGCGCACCCACTATCTGGCGAACATCGACGGCAGCGAATTCCGTGAAGTGACGGCCAAGCTGAACGTCGAGACCACGCTGTTCATCATTTCCAGCAAGACCTTCGGTACGCTGGAAACCTTGAAAAACGCCCAGGCTGCGCGCACCTGGTATTTGGGCAAGGGTGGCACCGAAGAGAAGCTCTATCGCCATTTCATCGCCGTGACCAGCAACAAGCAGGCCGCGATCGATTTCGGTATCCGGGAAAAAAACATCTTCCCGATGTGGGACTGGGTCGGTGGGCGTTATTCCCTGTGGTCGGCAATCGGCCTGCCCATCGCCCTGGCCATCGGCATGTCCAACTTCAAGGACCTGCTGTCCGGCGCCTACAGCATGGATCAGCACTTCCTCAGCGAACCGTTCGAAAGCAACATGCCGGTCCTGCTGGCCATGCTGGGTGTCTGGTACCACAACTTCTGGGGCGCGCAGAGCTATGCCTTCCTGCCCTACGACCATTACCTGCGCAACTTCGTCAAACACCTGCAACAGATGGACATGGAGTCCAACGGCAAGAGCGTGCGTCAGGACGGTACGCCCGTTTCCTGTACCACCGGCCCGGTCATCTGGGGCGGCGTCGGCGCCAACGGCCAGCACGCCTATCATCAACTGCTGCACCAGGGCACGCCGCTGATTCCCGCTGACTTCATCGTGCCGGTGGTCAGCCACAACCCGGTGGCCGATCACCACGAGTGGCTGTACGCCAACTGCCTGTCTCAGAGCCAGGCGCTGATGCTCGGCAAAACCCGCGAGGAAGCCGAGGCCGAACTGCGCGCCAAGGGCCTGAGCGAAGCCGAAGTGCAGCGCCTTGCGCCGCACAAGGTGATCCCGGGTAACCGGCCGAGCAATACCGTGGTCATGGAGACCATCAGCCCCGGCCGGCTCGGTGCGCTCATCGCCCTCTATGAGCACAAGGTGTTCGTGCAGGGCGTAATCTGGGGCATCAATTCGTTCGATCAATGGGGTGTGGAACTCGGCAAGGATCTTGGCAAGGCCGTCTACGGTCAGATGACCAGCTTCGATGCACCGCTGGCCGAAGACGCCTCGACGCAGGGCCTGATCGACTTCTTCCGCAGCCGTCATCGCGGCTGATCGCCACAGCAGGCCGGACGGCCCATATGCCGTCCGGCTCTGCGCAGCTCGACGATACCTTTCGCCCGGGGTTCGCGCCCGGCACACGGGGGCAGGCCGGCGGACCTGCGTGTGCGGTACTATCTGGTTTCCACAACCACGCAGACGCCCTCGATGGAGTTCGTTCGCCGTCATATCGAATCACAGGTCCTCAGCCTCACCGGCCTGGCCATCGGCGGTGTGGACTATGAGCACCCGCCAGGCGATCCCGGCCTGTTCGGCCCGGACTCGGTCTGTTGGCGCGTGCACGGCGACTTCACCTCGATGCTGACCGGCGGCATCTGCGCCCTGCTGCTGCAAGCGCTGCACCCGCTCGCGCTGTCCGGCGTATGGGACCACTCCAACTTCCGCGACGATCTGCTCGGTCGGCTGCGTCGTACCGGGCAGTTCATCTCGGCGACCACCTTTGGCAGCCAGGCCGATGCGCATCGACTGATCGAGCGCGTCCGGGCCATCCACCTGAACGTCACCGGCCATGCGCCCGACGGCCGCCCTTATGCGGCCTACGATCCCGACTTGCTGACATGGGTGCATGTGGCCGAAGTCAGCAGCTTTCTCAAGGCGCACCTGCGCTACCTCAACCCGCGGCTTACGGGACCCGATCAGGACCGCTACTACGCCGAAGTCGCACGCATCGCCGAGGCGCTCGGCGCACGAGACGTACCGCGCACTCGTCAGGAAGTGGACGACTACTGGCGGGCGATCCGCCCCGAGTTGCGCTGCGACGAACGCTCGCGTGAAATCGTCCGCATCCTGTTCGACGCGCCAGCCCCCAGCCGTCTGGCCAAGCCATTCGGCGCACTGATGATGCGCGCCGGGGTGGACCTGCTGCCGGACTGGGCGAGCGAAATGCTCGGCCTCTCACAATCGATCCACGAGCGGCAGCTGATTCGGATGGCGGTCAGACGCGCCGCCCCAGTGCTGCGCTGGGCCGTACGAAGCGGCTCGGTGCATCGAGCCCGACGGCGCATGGGGCTGCCCATTCGCTAGCATGACCGACGGGTTTCGCAGGTGGAGCCCCCGGAGCGGCTATGCCAACATGGACGCCCCGCGGGCGCCCGCACCTTCTCGAGGTTCGCAGCATGCAAGAAGTCGTTATCGTCGCCGCCACCCGTACTGCTGTAGGCAGCTTCCAGGGCGCGCTGGCCAATATTCCTGCCGCTGACCTGGGCGCCGCGGTGATCCGCCACCTGCTCCAGCAGTCGGCGATCGACGCCGCCGAGGTCGATGAAGTGATCCTCGGCCAGGTCCTGACCGCCGGCGCAGGCCAGAACCCCGCTCGCCAAGCCGCGATCAATGCCGGCCTCCCCGATGCGGTGCCGGCGCTGACGCTGAACAAGGTCTGCGGTTCAGGCCTGAAGGCGCTCCACCTTGCCGCCCAGGCGATCCGCTGTGGCGACGCCGAGGTGGTGATTGCCGGGGGCATGGAGAACATGAGCCTGGCGCCCTACGTCATGCCGGCCGCCCGTACGGGCCTGCGCATGGGCCACGGTACGTTGGTCGACAGCATGATTCAGGATGGCCTGTGGGACGCCTTCAACGGCTACCACATGGGCATCACCGCCGAAAACCTGGTCGACAAATATGGCATTACCCGCCAGGAGCAGGATGCCTTCGCCGCCTCGTCCCAGCAGAAAGCGGTAGCCGCCATCGAGGCCGGGCGCTTTCGCGACGAGATCACGCCAATCGAGATTCCCCAGCGCAAGGGTGAGCCTCTGCGCTTCGACACCGACGAGCAACCTCGCGCCGGCACCACCGCCGAAAGCCTGGCCAAGCTCAAGCCGGCGTTCAAGAAAGACGGCAGCGTTACGGCCGGCAATGCGTCCAGCCTCAACGACGGAGCCGCCGCCGTGCTGATGATGAGCGCCGACAAGGCCAGGGCGCTGGGCGTGCCGGTGCTGGCACGCATCGCCGGTTATGCCAGCGCCGGGGTCGATCCCGCCATCATGGGCATCGGCCCGGTATCGGCGACCCGTAGGTGCCTCGAGAAGGCAGGCTGGACGCTCGAGCAGCTCGATCTCATCGAGGCCAACGAAGCCTTCGCGGCGCAGGCCTTGTCGGTCGGCAAGGCGCTTGGCTGGGACGCGGAGCGGGTCAATGTGAACGGTGGCGCCATCGCCATTGGTCACCCGATTGGCGCCTCGGGCTGTCGCATTCTGGTAACGCTGTTGCACGAAATGATTCGCCGCGACGCCCATAAGGGACTGGCCACACTGTGCATCGGTGGCGGACAGGGCATTGCGCTGGCAATCGAGCGCTAACGCAGCACCGTCGGGTGAGCACGCCGGCCCTCCGCCGGCGTTTTCCGATAAACTGCGCGCCCTTCCTATCCCCGAGTCGCCGCGCATGCCTTCTCTCGAACAGGCGCTGCACGCTGCCTACCGCCACCGCGAGTCTCTGCTGGCCCAACTGCACGCCCAGAAGACCGACTGCTATCGACTCTTCCATGGTAGCCAGGAAGGCGCGCCAGGCCTGACGGCCGATCGTTATGGCCCGCTGTTGCTGGTGCAGAGCTTTCATCAGTCCCTTGAACGTGGCGCGTTGCTGGCGCTGCACGAACAGCTGTGTACACACCTCGGCGAACCCTTGCTACTGGTGTACAACGACCGGTCCCAAGGCAATTCGCGTATCGATCGAAACGATTCGGTGTATCGCGCCGACCCAGCGGGGCTGGAAGATCAGGTTGGCCGGGAATGGGGTCTCAACTACCGCGTCCGTGCGCGCCACAGCGGCCAGGACCCGCTGTTGTTTCTCGACCTGCGCAACACGCGCGGCTGGATCAAGGCCAACAGCGCCGGCAAGTCGGTGCTCAACCTGTTTGCCTACACGTGCGGGGTCGGTCTCTGCGCAGCCGCGGGCGGCGCGCGCGAAGTGTGCAACCTGGACTTCGCCGAAAGCAACCTGGCGGTCGGTCAGGAAAATGCCGCGCTCAATCCCTCGCTGGCGCCGATGCAGTTCATCCAGTCCGATTATTTTCCGGCGATCCGGCAACTGGCCGGCCTGCCTGTCATGCAACGGCGCGGGCGGGCGCTGCCGGCGTATCCCGTCCTAGCGCCGAGACAGTTCGACCTGATCCTGCTCGATCCCCCGGCCTGGTCGAAAAGCGCATTCGGAACCGTCGATCTGCTGCGCGACTATCAAAGCCTGCTCAAACCTGCCCTGCTGGCCACGGCCGACGATGGCACGCTGGTCTGTTGTAACAACCTGGCGAAGGTCAGCCTGGAAGACTGGCGCGAACAGGTCCTGCGCTGCGCGACGAAGGCGGGGCGCCCGGTGCGCGATTGCGAGGTCCTGTCGCCTGCCGAGGACTTTCCATCCATCGACGGGCGACCGCCGTTGAAGGTCCTCAGGCTGCAACTGTGACGCAGCCAAGCAGCAACACCTTAGAAGAACGCGCGTGTCATGCCATACTCCAGGCGAGCCCATCGCCTGGAATGTAGATCCGCATGCCCAACGGAATGAAGCGCGCGCTCGTCGGCCTGATGACCGCATTGGTTTGCTACTGCCTGCTCGGCTTCCTGATACTGCCCGGCATCGCCCAGCGTGTCGTCAATCAGCAGCTGGTCCAGTACGCCACCGTACCGGCCCGTCTGGAACGCATCGAATTCAACCCGTTCAGCCTCGAACTGACGCTGTTCGGCTTGCGCCTCGGCGAGGCCGATCAGCCGCAGCTGGGCTTCGAGCGCCTCTACCTCGACCTGGCATGGAGCAGCCTCTGGCGCCGCGCGCTGCAGATTGACGACATCGAGCTGGTTCAGTTGCACAGCGAAGTCGTGTTCGACCAGGACGGCGTGCTCAACCTGACACAGCTGTTCGATATCCCCGCATCCGACGAGCAGGCGCAGGACGCTGAGCAAGAGCCCTTCGCGCTGCGCATCGGCCGGCTAAAACTGGTGGAAGGCTCGGTCCGCTTCGCCGACCAGCGGCCCGACGAGCCTATCGATTTCTTGCTCGATTCACTGAACTTCGAGTTGCTGAACTTCGCCACCCGCTCGGATGACGCGGCCGATGCGGTACTGGTCGCAACCGGTCCCAGCGGCGCCCGGGTAGACTGGACCGGGCAGATCAACCTGACGCCCATCAGCTCGTCCGGCCAGTTGAAGATCAGCAACCTGATGCTGAAAGATTTCTGGGCCTACGCGCAGGACGCCGTACCCCTGCGCCTGCACGAAGGCCGGCTGAGTTTCGCCAGCGACTATCGGCTCGATCTTGCCCAGCGCACCGAGCTTCAACTGAGCAATCTCAGCGCGCAACTGGCGCCCCTTGCGCTCGACACTCCGCAAGGACAACCGCTGGTGCGCCTGGAGAACCTTGAGATCAGCCAAACCTCGCTAGACCTGGCCAGGCAACAGGTGGTGATCGGTACGCTGCGCAGCCGTGCGCTGGAGACCTGGGTAACTCGCGAGGCAGATGGCGAGCTGAACTGGCTGAAGCTGTTGGCACCGTCTGCGGCCGCTGAGTCCAGCCAAGGTCCCGAATCGGAAGACAACGCAGGACCGACCCCATCGACCGAGTCGAAAGAGAGCACCGCGGCAAACCAGAGCCCCTGGCAGGTTCTGCTGCGCGATGCGCAGCTGCGCGACTATCGAATTCATTTGAATGACCGCGTACCCGAGGGTGGCGTCGCGCTGGAGCTGGGTCCGCTGAATCTCGACGTGTCCGACTTCGACAGCCTGGGCGCCTCGCCTTTCGGTCTGGCGCTGAACACCGGAGTCGGCAATCAGGGCGCGCTGAAGGCCACTGGGCAGTTGCAACTTCAACCGGCTACGGGGCGACTGGAAATCACTACACAGGACATCGATCTGCGCCTTGCCCAGGCCTACCTGACGCCATTCGCCCATCTCGAATTACGCAGCGGGATGCTCGCAAGTCAGCTCGAATTCGAGCTCACCGGCACTGACCCACTGGCATTCAATCTGGGCGGAGCGGCCGAAGTCACCCAGCTGCACACGCTCGACACCATCAAGAACCGCGACTTCGTCAAATGGCAGCGACTGCACCTGGGCGGCCTGGATTACCAGCACCCTCGGCAGTTGCAGATCGAGCACATCGACCTGGTCCAGCCCTATGCGCGCTTCATCATCAACCCAGACCTCACCACCAATATCAACGACCTGCTGGTGGCGCCATCAACGCCAGCCGAACAGGCTGCCGCTCCAGCGGCGACGGAACAGGCGGAGCCGATGGCCATCCGTATCGGCGGCATCGCGATAGACACCGGTTCGGCCAATTTCTCCGATCTGAGCTTGCGCCCGCCCTTCATCACCGCGGTGCAAGAACTGAATGGCCAGATCGGGACGATCGACAACCGGGCCCAGCAGCCGGCCACGGTCGATGTGCAAGGCAAGGTCGACCGCTACGCACCGGTCAGTATCAAGGGCAACCTGACGCCCTTCGATCCACTGCAAAGCCTCGATATCGCCACGCGCTTTCGGCAGGTGGAACTCACCACGCTTTCGCCCTACTCCGGCAAGTTCGCTGGCTACCGTATTCGCAAGGGCCGGCTCGACCTCGACTTGCACTACCGCATCCAGCAAGGCCAGTTGAATGCGCAGAATAAAGTCGTGCTGCAGCAACTACAGCTCGGCGAGAAAGTGGACAGTCCCGAAGCGGTCGATCTCCCTGTGCGACTCGCCGTTGCGTTGTTGAAAGACACACGCGGCACCATCTCGCTCGAACTACCGGTACAGGGCAACCTCAACAACCCTCAGTTCAGTGTCATGCCGATCGTCTGGCAAACGCTGCGCAACCTCGTCGCGCGTGCGGTCCAGGCGCCGTTCAAGTTTCTCGCCGGCCTGGCCGGCGGCGAGCAGAGCGACCTTAGCCAGGTCCTGTTCGCCCCGGGCAGCAGCGAGCTGGATGAGCAGGCACGGGGCAACCTCGCGAAGCTGGCAGAGGCGCTAAAGGAACGGCCTGTGCTGCGTCTGGAGGTTGAGGGACAGAGTTCTCCGCAAGCTGACGGCCCCTTGCTGGCCGAGCAATGGTTGCAACGCGAATTTCAGGAAACCTGGTACAAGGTGCTGCAGCGCCGAGGCGATAAGGTACCCGCCGATCCAGGGCTGCTCGAAATCGGCGAGGAGGAAAAATCCGCCATGCTCGAAGGCATTTACCGCAGCCGGCTCGGGCAGCAGCCACCGGCTCAATGGACCGAGCTGGACGAGCAGGCGCGCAGCAAGCGGATGCGCGATGCCGTGCTGGCCAGCCGCGCGGATAGCACGGCCCTGCTGCGCAACCTGAGCCGCGCCCGTGCCGCCTCGATCAAGGACTACCTGGTAGACCAGGGTGGCCTGAGCGATTCGCGGGTCTATCTGCTGGACACCGGTATCGCCCAGAGCGAGCAAGCGGGACAGATTCCGACTTCACTGCATCTGGGGACCGAGTGAATGCCTGCCCGGCCTCATCACGTCCTGCTGTGGGTGTTGATCGTTGCCGCGCCCCTGTCCCGGGCCGACACGCTACGCTGCGGCAGCCAACTGATCAGCACCGGCGAGCGCTCATTCGAGGTCGAACGCAAGTGTGGAGCGCCGGTGCAGCGCGATCTCGTCGGTTACACGCTGGGCCCCTACGCTAGGCAGGAACGGGTGATAGAGGAATGGATTTACGGGCCCGATAACGGCATGCTCAACATTCTCACCTTCGAAGGCAATCGCCTGATACGCATCGAGTCTCGCCGCGCCCATTGACCGGATAAGGATTTCTCATGCCGCTCGCCGCTCCCCTGCTCTTGCTCAGCCTGCTTGCGTTCGCCTGCAGTGCCCAAGCCTCTTCCACCCATCGCTGTGGTAGCGCGCTGGTCAGCCTCGACGCGTCGACTGGCGAAGTCCGAAGCAAATGCGGCGAGCCCGCCAGCGCCTCGCTGGTGGGCTACAAGGAAGTCGTCGACGATCACGGTTATCGCCATGAAGTTCAAATCGAGGAGTGGGTCTATGGGCCGACCAGCGGGATGTATTACTTCCTGCGCTTCGAAGGGAATCGACTGCGGCAGATCGATAGCCAACGCGGCCGTTGAAAAACGAAAACCCCGCACGGGGCGGGGTTTCGTGTGTGCCCAAGGGGCGACCGGCTTGATTTAGTCGGCGGCTTTCAGGCCGTCCGCAGCCACGTCACGCACACCTTCGATGGACTTGGCCTTGTTGATTGCAGCTTCACGCTCGGCCTCGGTGGCGACCGTGCCGGACAGCGAGACAACGCCGTCCTTGGTTTCAACTTCGATATCCATGCCAGGGGTGGCGTCTTCAGCCAGCAGGGAGGATTTCACCTTGGTGGTGATCCAGGTATCGGAGGTGGCGTCGCCGGCCTTTTCCACGGTGTCGCTGGCTGCCAACATGACGGTATCAGCCTTATCCAGTGCTGGAGTGGTGTCGGCGAAAGCGGCACCTGCCAGAGGCAAGCTCAATGCAACGGCAGCGGCAGCAGCGGTAAGAGAGTTCTGGATCATGTTCATAGTGGCACTCCTGTTTTTCTTCAGATATCTGTGGCATCTATTCCGACCACAGCTCACGAAGAATGTCGCAAGCGACATGCCACTTTTGGTCTTATAGAAAAGACATATAAATCAATCACTTGTGATTTTGCAGTAGCTTAACGCCACTAGCACACTGCATGTTTGGCCTCAGCGAAGCGTGCAAGTTGCAATCAAATTACCGCTTGATAGGCCCTTAGAAATGAAAAAAGGACCCCGAAGGGTCCTTTTTCTGATGCCGCTGTTGCGCTTACGCGCCAGAAGCTTCAGCCGCCGCCACGTCTTTGATGGACAGCTTGATACGGCCGCGGTTGTCCACGTCCAGCACCAGCACCTTCACTTCCTGGCCTTCCTTGAGGACGTCGGTGACCTTCTCCACACGCTGATCACTCAGCATGGAGATGTGTACCAGACCGTCCTTGCCGGGCAGGATGTTGACGAAGGCACCGAAGTCAACGATGCGCTCGACCTTGCCAACGTAGATCTTGCCAATCTCGGCCTCGGCCGTGATGCCCAGCACGCGCTGCTTGGCAGCCTCGGCAGCTTCCTTGGTCTCACCGAAGATTTTGATCGAGCCATCGTCTTCGATATCGATCGAAGCCTTGGTTTCTTCACAGATGCTGCGGATGGTGGCGCCACCCTTGCCGATCACGTCGCGGATCTTGTCCTGATCGATCTTCATCGCGATCATCGTCGGGGCGTTGGCCGACAGCTCGGTACGCGACTGAGCGATTACCTGGTTCATCTGACCGAGAATGTTCAGGCGCGCTTCCAGTGCCTGGCCCAGCGCGATTTCCATGATCTCTTCGGTAATGCCCTGGATCTTGATGTCCATCTGCAGCGCGGTAACGCCCTTGGCGGTACCCGCGACCTTGAAGTCCATGTCGCCCAGGTGATCTTCGTCACCGAGGATATCGGTCAGTACAGCGAACTTTTCGCCTTCCTTGACCAAGCCCATAGCGATACCGGCGACCGGCGCCTTCATCGGCACACCGGCGTCCATCAGCGCCAGAGAGGCACCACAGACCGAGGCCATCGAGCTGGAGCCATTGGACTCGGTGATTTCCGACACGACGCGGATGGTGTACGGGAATTCGTCAGCGCTCGGCAGCATGGCGGCAACGGAACGACGGGCCAGACGGCCGTGACCGATTTCGCGGCGGCCGGTGGCGCCCATGCGACCACACTCGCCCACCGAGTACGGCGGGAAGTTGTAGTGCAGCATGAAGGGGTCTTTCTTCTCGCCTTCAAGGGTATCGAGCAGCTGTGCGTCGCGCGCGGTACCGAGGGTGGCAACCACCAGAGCCTGGGTTTCGCCACGGGTGAACAGCGCCGAACCGTGAGTCTTGTCGAGTACACCGACTTCGATGTTCAGGCCGCGTACAGTGCGGGTGTCACGGCCGTCGATACGCGGCTTGCCGTTGACGATGTTCTCGCGGACGGTGCGGTATTCGATTTCGCCGAAAGCGTCTTTGACTTCAGCGGCGGACGGCTGACCTTCCTCGCCGGAGAACTTGGCGACGATCTGGTCACGCAACTCGCCCAGGCGGGCGTAGCGGTCCTGCTTGATGATGATGGTGTAGGCCTGGGAGATGGCCTCGCCGAACTCGCTACGAATCGCATCGAGCAGCTGAGTGTTTTCCGCCTTGGGCTGCCAGTCCCAGGTTGGCTTGGCCGCTTCGGCAGCCAGCTCGGTAACCGCCTGGATCACCGCCTGGAATTCATCATGGGCGAACAGTACGGCGCCCAGCATCTGGTCTTCGGTCAGCTCTTTGGCTTCGGATTCGACCATCAGCACGGCATCTTTGGTACCGGCCACGACCATGTCCAGGCTCGACGCCTTGAGCTGCTCGTAGGTCGGGTTCAGCAGGTAGCCGGTTTCGGGATGGAAGGCGACGCGTGCGGCACCGATCGGGCCGTTGAACGGGATGCCCGAAATCGCCAGCGCGGCGGAGGTACCGATCATCGCAGCGATGTCCGGATCGGTCTTCTTGCTGGTCGATACGACGGTACAGATGACCTGCACTTCGTTCTGGAAGCCTTCCGGGAACAGCGGGCGGATCGGGCGGTCGATCAGTCGCGAAGTCAGGGTTTCCTTTTCCGAAGGACGCGCTTCACGCTTGAAGAAGCCACCGGGGATCTTGCCGGCTGCGTAGGTTTTTTCCTGATAATGGACCGACAGGGGGAAAAAACCCTTGCTCGGATCAGCAGTCTTGGCACCGGTTACCGCGACCAGAACCGTGACGTCATCGTCAACGGAGACCAGTACAGCACCTGAGGCTTGACGGGCGATACGGCCTGTCTCGAGGGTTACGGTCGACTGACCGAACTGAAATTTCTTGATTACCGGGTTCACGGTGGTTCCTTCTCTATGTTGCCTTGGGGGAAACTTTTCTACGCGCCGCCGCGGGCCATGCCTCACGCGGGACGCTTGTTGCGAATTCTTGGGCAGCGGCGGGAATCGAACCCGTACGCTGTCCGAACGTGCTCCGCTGAAAGGCAAAAGCTGGAAGCAGGGTCGAACCCACTTCCAGCTTCGGCATTCAGCTTCGCACACGCATCGCTTAGCGACGCAGACCCAGACGACCGATCAGGGTGCTGTAACGAGTAGTGTCCTTGCCCTTCAGGTAATCCAGCAGCTTACGACGCTGGTTGACCATACGGATCAGGCCACGACGCGAGTGGTGGTCCTTGCCGTTGGCCTTGAAGTGACCTTGCAGCTTGTTGATGTTGGCGGTCAGCAGGGCAACCTGCACTTCCGGAGAACCGGTGTCGCCTTCAGCTTGCTTGTACTCGTTTACGATCTGGGATTTTTCTTCAACGCTAAGTGCCATGATGGGCTCCTTCTATGAACAGGCCGGGACGTATCCCGTGTTTTAAAAGAGGCGTGACCGTGCCTGCCGACAGCCATCCTCTGACGCGGCACACCATCGGGCGCACCGCGTATCGGTCATTCCGACCGAATCAATCGACGCGGCGCAATGCGCCCGTCTTCACTCACTTCACCGATACCGATGAAGCGACCGTTGTGATCCTGCACCCGCAGCATGCCGAACTTCGGCGCTTCCGGCGCACGCACCGGCTGACCATGCAGCCAATAAAACGCACTGTGCTCGGACAGTTGCAACAGCGGCCAGTGCTCCAGCCCACTATCGACCGGTTTCAGGTATGCGTCGATCGCCTCTGCGCCGCCCTGGGCATGTGCCTGCTCAAGCTCCTCGAGACTGACCGTCTGGGCCAGATCGAACGGGCCGGCCTGGGTCCTGCGCAGTTCGGCGACGTGTGCGCCGCACCCCAGCGCGTGCCCGATATCCTCGACCAGCGTGCGGATGTAGGTCCCTTTACTGCACGCAACAGCCAGGCGCGCCCTGTCCGCGTCCAGCGCGAGTAAATCCAAGCGAGCAATGGTAACAGAACGCGGCTCGCGCTCCACTACCTCTCCCGCACGCGCAAGCTTGTACAACGGCTGGCCGTCACGTTTGAGCGCCGAATACATTGGCGGCACCTGCAACAGATTGCCGCGAAACCGGGGCAGTACCATTTCGAGCTGCTCCTGGCTGACGGCAACCGGCTTACGTTCGATCACCTCGCCCTCGGCATCGGCCGTGGTCGTGGTAACACCCAGCTGGGCAACCGTCTCATAACCCTTGTCGGCATCGAGCAGGTATTGCGAAAACTTGGTCGCCTCACCGAAACACAGGGGCAGCACGCCAGTCGCCAGCGGGTCCAGGCTACCGGTATGCCCGGCCTTCTCGGCGTTGAGCAACCAACGAACCTTCTGCAAGGCTGCGTTGGAGGTGAACCCGCGGGGCTTATCGAGAAGAATGATGCCGCTTACTGCGCGGCGAACACGTTTTACCTGGGCCACGCCTTATTCTCCGACATCGTCGCTGTGCTTGCGGTCTTCAGCCACCGCACGCTCGATGAGCGACGTCAGCTCGACGCCACGGCGCACGCTGGCGTCGTAGCTGAAATGCAGCTGTGGCACGGTACGCAGCTTCATCGCCTTGCCCAGCTGCATCCGCAGGAAACCACCGGCGTCATTGAGAATCCTGAGATTGGTCTTGACCGCATCCTCGTCGTCGTCCTTGCCCATGACGGTGATGAACACCTTGGCATGCGACAGATCGCGACTGACCTCGACGGCAGTAATGGTTACCAGGCCCAGGCGTGGGTCCTTCACTTCACGTTGAATCAGCAGCGCCAGTTCGCGCTGCATCTGGTCGCCGATACGCTGGGTACGGCTGAATTCTTTGGCCATAAAATCTGCCTCGAGCAGCAAGCTGCAAGGTGAAAATCATCATGCTGCAAAGGCAAACGGCAAGCTCCCAGGGTTGCCCCTGAAAGCTTGCCGCTTATTGCCTTACAGCTGCTGTTAGAGCGAACGCGCCACTTCGACCTTCTCGAAGACTTCGATCTTGTCACCCGCCTTGACGTCGTTGTAGCTCTTCACCGCGATACCGCATTCCATGCCGGCACGGACCTCGGCGACGTCGTCCTTGAAGCGACGCAGGGACTCCAGCTCGCCTTCGAAGATGACCACGTCGTCGCGCAGTACGCGAATCGGGCGGTTGCGGTGCACCATACCTTCGGTGACCATGCAGCCTGCAACGGCGCCGAACTTCGGCGAACGGAACACATCGCGAACCTCGGCGATACCGAGGATGTTCTCCCGGACGTCGCTGCCAAGCATCCCGGTCAGGGCTTTCTTGACGTCTTCGATGATGTCGTAGATCACGTTGTAGTAACGCAGGTCCAGACCTTCCTGTTCGACGATCTTGCGCGCACCGGCATCGGCACGGACGTTGAAGCCGAACAGCACCGCGTTGGATGCCAGCGCCAGGTTGGCGTCGCTCTCGGTGATACCACCGACACCGCCACCGATCACGCGAACCTGAACTTCGTCGTTACCCAGGCTGCTGAGCGAACCCTGCAACGCCTCGAGCGAACCGCGAACGTCGGATTTGAGGACGATGTTGAGCGTCTTCTTCTCTTCCTGCCCCATGTTCTCGAAGATGTTTTCCAGCTTGCCGGCATGCGCACGAGCCAGCTTCACTTCGCGGAACTTGCCCTGACGGAACAAGGCCACTTCCCGCGCCTTCTTCTCATCGGCCAGTACGCTGAGCTCGTCGCCAGCGTCCGGCGTGCCGTCGAGACCAAGGATTTCGACCGGAATCGATGGACCGGCTTCCTTGATCGGCTTGCCGTTCTCGTCAAGCATCGCGCGGATACGGCCATAGTTCGAGCCGACCAGCGCCATGTCGCCCTGACGCAAGGTGCCGTCCTGTACCAGAACGGTCGCTACCGGACCACGTCCTTTATCCAGACGCGATTCGACCACCACACCACGACCCGGTGCCGACGGGGTTGCCGTCAACTCAAGGATTTCAGCCTGAAGCAACACCGCCTCGAGCAGCTCATCGACACCCGTACCCATCTTCGCGGAAACCGGCACGAACGGCGTATCACCGCCCCACTCTTCGGAGGTCACTTCGTGAACAGACAGCTCGCTGCGAATCCGATCGAGATCGGCGCCCGGCTTGTCGATCTTGTTTACCGCCACGACCAGCGGAACACCCGCAGCCTTGGCGTGCTGGATCGCCTCGATGGTCTGAGGCATGACGCCGTCATCGGCCGCCACCACCAGGATGACGATGTCGGTCGCCTGCGCGCCCCGTGCACGCATTGCGGTAAACGCTGCGTGGCCGGGCGTATCGAGGAAGGTGACCATGCCGCGGTCGGTTTCCACGTGATAGGCACCGATGTGCTGGGTAATGCCACCCGCCTCACCGGCCGCGACCTTGGCGCGACGAATGTAGTCGAGCAACGAGGTCTTGCCGTGGTCGACGTGACCCATCACGGTCACGACCGGCGCACGCGTAATGGCCTCGCCTTCGAACTTCAGCAGCTCGGCCAACTGTTCTTCGAGCGCGTTATCGCTGACCAGCTTGACCTTGTGGCCCAACTCTTCGGCGATCAGCTGGGCAGTTTCCTGGTCCAGCACCTGGTTGATGGTGACCGGGCTGCCCATTTTAAACATGAACTTGATGACTTCAGCCGCCTTGACCGACATCTGCTGCGCCAGATCGCCGACGGTGATGGTTTCACCGATGGCAACCTCGCGAACGATCGGGCCGGTCGGGCTCTGGAAACCATGCGCATTGCGCTTTTTCAGCTTCGACTTGCCACGACCGCCACGACGGAACCCATCGGCATCGTCTTCGCCGCTGCGCACGGTACGGGAAAGCGGAGCCTTCGCCTTCAAGGAAGGACGATGCTGGGCCTGCTTGCGATCGCGACGTTCGTCGTCGTCACTACGCGCCTTATCGGGGCGACGCGGCTCATCCTTCTTACGCTCCTCGACCGGGGCGGCAGCGACGACCGGAGTCGACTCAGTCTCAGCAGCCGCAGCCGGCTCCTGAGGCTCGGCCGCAGGCGCCTGCGCCTTGGTGGCCGCTTCGGCTTCAGCCCGACGACGCGCTTCTTCCTCGGCGAGCAGACGTGCTTCCTCGGCAGCCTTCTGCCGAGCCGCCTCTTCCGCCGCACGCTGCTCTTCCAGCTCGCGCTGCTTCTCGGCTTCGATTTCGTCAGGGCTACGCTTGACGAAGGTCTTCTTCTTGCGAACCTCAACACTGATGGTTTTGCTACCGCCAACCTTCAGCTTGGTCGTGGTCTTGCGCTGCAAGGTGATCTTGCGCGGCTCGTCCACCTTGGCGCCGTGGCTGCTCTTGAGGTGCGCCAACAGGGCCTGCTTTTCGTTATCGGTCACTACTTGCTCGGCGCTGGTGTGCGACAGTCCTGCCTCACGCATCTGCTGCAGCAGTCGCTCGACCGGTGTGTCGACCACCTGGGCCAGTTCTTTCACCGTGACTTGCGTCATGCATCTCTCTCCTCAGGCCGCTAAATACTTACTCGAACCAATGGGCTCGGGCGGCCATGATCAGCTTGCCGGCACGTTCTTGATCTATGCCGTCTATGTCGAGCAGGTCGTCAATCGACTGCTCGGCCAGGTCTTCGCGGGTGATGACACCCCGCATTGCCAACTCGACCGCCAGTTCCTTGTCCATGCCTTCCAGCTCGAGCAAATCCTCGGCCGGCTGGGCGTCTGCCAGTTTTTCTTCCGTTGCGATCGCCTTCGTCAGCAGGCGATCCTTGGCGCGGGTTCGCAGCTCGTTGACGATATCTTCGTCGAAGCCTTCGATGCCGAGCATTTCCTCCATTGGAACGTAGGCGATCTCTTCGAGCGAAGTGAAACCTTCCTCGACCAGTACTTGTGCCAGTTCTTCATCGACATCCAGCTCTTCGATGAAATTGCGCAGGATGTCGCCGGTTTCTTCCTGCTGCTTGGTCTGGATGTCAGCCTCGGTCATCACGTTCAGCGTCCAGCCGGTCAGCTGGCTGGCGAGCCGAACATTCTGGCCGCCACGACCGATGGCCTGGGCCAGATTGTCTTCGCCGACCGCGATATCCATGGCATGTGCATCTTCATCGACAATGATGGCGGCCACTTCAGCCGGCGCCATTGCGTTGATGACGAACTGCGCAGGATTCTCGTCCCACAGCACGATGTCGACACGCTCGCCACCGATTTCGCCGGAAACAGCCTGAACGCGGGAGCCACGCATGCCGATGCAGGCGCCCTGCGGGTCGATACGCTTATCCTTCGAGCGGACAGCGATCTTGGCGCGCGAACCGGGATCACGCGAAGCGCCCATCACTTCGATCAGACCCTCGGCGATTTCCGGGACTTCGATGCGGAACAGCTCGATCAGCATCTGCGGGGCCGTACGCGACAGGATCAACTGCGGACCACGGTTCTCGGTACGAATCTCTTTCAGCAGCGCTCGTACCCGAGCACCGACACGGAAGGTTTCGCGGGCGATGATGTCTTCGCGCGCCAGCAACGCCTCGGCATTGTTCCCCAGATCGACGATGACGCTGTCACGGGTCACTTTCTTTACCGTGCCGGAAATGATCTCACCCAGACGGTCGCGATAGGCCTCGACCACCTGAGCACGCTCGGCCTCGCGGACCTTCTGCACGATGACCTGCTTGGCAGTCTGCGCAGCGATACGACCGAACTCGATCGACTCGATCTTTTCTTCCAGGACGTCACCGACCTTGGCGTTGGCTTCGCGTGCCTGGGGCATATCGACAGTCAGCTGGTGAGCCGGATCGTCGAAATCCTCTTCCTCGACCACCGTCCAGCGACGAAAGGTCTCATAGCTTCCGTTCTGACGATTGATCTCAACACGCAGATCCACCTCGTCCTCGAAGCGCTTCTTGGTAGCCGTGGCCAAGGCCAGCTCCAATGCTTCGAAGATCACACCGGCCGGTACGCCTTTTTCGTTGGATACCGACTCCACAACCAGCAGTACTTCTTTGCTCATCGTACGCCTCGCCTATCGCAATCCATTGGGGTCCGCGGGATCCGCGATTCACTCAAAACGGGG
>Ga0114898_1000918_pt1 | contig 19425 bp, 19 predicted proteins | sample Malvired_Geostar_FD_83496 | JGI IMG/M metagenome (GOLD analysis project Ga0114898, IMG submission 83496) | Marine viral communities from the Global Malaspina Expedition - Malaspina viral metaG DeepMed_Geostar | ecosystem: Environmental > Aquatic > Marine > Oceanic | place: Mediterranean Sea... | reverse complement strand
GGCAGTGCCTTCTTCGCGATTCCGGGCGGAATCTTGCCCTGCTTCGCCAGCCCAGGCGGCAGGCCGCCCTTCTTCGCAAGGCCCGGAGGTACGCCTTTCCCGCCCTGCGCCCCACCCGGCATCCCCCCTTGCGGATGCCCGAAATACTCCAGCACCAGCCGGCGCTCGATCTCGCTGAAAACGGCATCGGCGACAGTCTGCGCCCGCACCGGCCCGCTCAGCGCGGCCACGCCGATCAACAGGGCGGTCAGTCCGACCAGAATGCGTTTCATATCCATCCTCCCACGGCAATGCAGTATAGCGCCTCATGGCGCTGCGGCCACGGCCATAAGAAAACCCCCGGCGCGGGCCGGGGGTTCCTAAGTCTTTCTGCAATCCGCCGATCAGTGCAGCTTGTTCGGCAGCTCGCCAATGGCGTTGTCGATCAGGGTGTTGGAGGCCTTCGCGTCCAGCTTCTCGTCAAGCAGCAGCCGGGTCGCCGCGATGGCGACATCCACCGCCTTCTCGCGGACTTCCTGCAGCGCCTTGGCTTCGGCCTGGGCGATCTTTTCCAGCGCCTGCGCCTCGCGACGCTTCAGCAGCGCCTCGAGGTCGGCCTCGGCCTGCTGCTGCTGGCGCTTCGATTCCTCACGGGCGTGGGCGACGATCTCCTCGGCTTCCTGCAGCGCGTCACGCTGTTTGCGCTTGTAGGAGGCGAGCAGCGCCTGGGCGTCCTCGCGCAGCTTCTGCGCATCCTCGATCTGCTGGCGGATACGATCCGCCCGCCCGTCGAGCGCGCCGCCGATCTGCCGCATCGCCGGCTTGTAGGCCAGCGCGACGAAGATCACGAAGGAGACGGCAACCCAGAAATTGGTGTCCTGCAGCATGGCCATCCCCTTAACCCGCGTCTTTCATGGCCACCGAGACGGCCTTGGCGGCATCGTCTTCGGCAACATCGCCGCCGATCAAACGGGCCGCCGCATCCTGGGCCACTTCCGTGGCAACCTGGCGGATATTGTCCAGCGCCTCGGTCTTCGCCGCCTGCACCCGGCTTTCCGCCTTCTCAAGCTGCTTGGCCAGTTTCTGCGCCACGTCCTGCTGACGCTTGGCGGCTTCCGCATTGGCCTGCTCCGCCGCCTGGGCGAACAGGGCCTGTGCGCTGGCGCGGGCGTCGGCCAGGGCCTTCTCGTACTCGGCCAGCACCGCTTCCGACTCATCCTTAAGGCGCTGGGCCTTTTCCAGATCGTCGGTGATACGGCGCTCACGCTCTTCCAGCACGTCGCGCACGCGCGGCAGCGCCACACGCGACATCAGCAGATAGAGCGCAATGAAGGTGACCGCGAGCCAGAAAATCTGGGTCGCGAAATTGCTGGGATCGAGCTGCGGCAAACCGGCGCCACCGCCTTCCGCAGCCAGAGCCGGAGCGCTGGTTACGGCCAGACCGGCACTACCGGCGGCAACAGCCATAAGGGATCGGAGGCTTGTCATCGCAATCCTGCCTTGGGCAATCCTGCCTGGTTCCTCTGGTGCGGTCCCGGACGGCACAGGCCGTCAGGACCGTGGAACCGGCCGGAACGGAAGAATCCGCCCCGGCCGGAAACCGGACCTCGGTATCAGGCGAACAGGATGAGGAAGGCGATGAGCAGCGCGAACAGCGCAATCGCTTCCGTCAGCGCGAAGCCCAGAATGCCGATCGGGAACACTTCCGAGCGGGCAGCGGGGTTACGGGCGATCGACGCGATCAGGGTCGAGAAGATATTGCCGATACCGACGCCGACGCCCATCAGGGCGATCACGGCCAGGCCAGCACCGATCATCTTAGCGGCTTCGACTTCCATCGTTACGGTCCTCTAGGTTAGGTGGAAGAAGATGACTATTAGCAACGCTCGTCTAGCGGCTAATGCAGGTGGATCGCATCGCGCAGATACAGGCACGTCAGGATCGTGAAGACGTAGGCCTGAAGCACGGCGACCAGAATTTCGAAGGCGGTCAGCGCCACATTGATTGCCAGCGGTGCCACGCCGAACACACCAAGCGCGATGGTGAACATGGCGAACACCTTCATCATGGTGTGGCCAGCCATCATGTTGGCGAACAGGCGGATCGACAGGCTGACAGGGCGCGCCAGATAGGACAGCACCTCAATCGGGATCAGGATCGGCGCCATGTAGATCGGCGCGCCTTCCGGAAAGAAGAAGCTGAAGAAATGCAGCTTGTGACGCACCAGGCCGATCAGGGTCACGATCACGAACACGGCGAAGGCCAGCGCGAAGGTGACGATGATGTGGCTGGTGAAGGTGAAGCTGTAGGGGATCATGCCCAGCAGATTGCCGAGCAGGATGAACATGAAGATCGAGAACACGAAGGGGAAGTATTTGCGCCCCTCGGAACCCACGCTGTCACGGATCATCCCGGCGATGAATTCGTAGGACAGCTCTGCCATCGACTGCAGGCGCGTCGGCACCATGCCGCGGCCGCGGACGGCGAGCGTCAGAAACCCGGTCACCAGGACAACCGCGATGGTCATCACCAGCGAGGACTGGGTGAAGGACAGATCGACACCGCCCACCTCAATGGGAATCAGCGGCTGGATCTTGAATTGATCGAGAGGACTGCTGGCCAAGGCTTGCCCCGTTCCGTGCGGTTAAGCGTCGAGGTCGGTTCCGTCTTCGTCCCGGGCTTTTGCCGTTGGCTTCTTATAGCCTGGCGCCAGCCCGATCCCCATGATGGCGCGGTAGACGTTCATCACGCCGGCCCCCGCCCCCAGAAAGAAAAACACCACCATCAGCCATGGCTTCGTGTCCAGCCACGCGTCGAGCAACCAGCCAATGCCGAGCCCGACGGCGAGCGCCGAAACCATCTCCACCCCGATGCGCAGCCCCGTCCCGAGAGACGAGTTCAGCCCGCCGAAGCCACCTGACCGCTCCATTTTTCCGTCCTGCGTGCCCCGCGCCTTGGTCAGGCGCTCGGCGATGTCCCGCAGGGACGTTTTTTCCGGTTCACGATCAGTCAAGATGAACACACAAACCCAAGGCTTCCGGCGATAGCGCCGTCAGCGCGACGCGGACCATAAGGACTGCCCCCCACCCTGTCAAGGCAGGAATCGGGCGCTTCCGGGCGCACCGAAAACCGTCCGTTTCGGGGGCACGCTCAGGCAATGGCACGCAGCTTTTCGGCGCCGCTGAGATCGACCGATACAAGCTGGCTGATCCCGCGTTCCGCCATTGTCACGCCGAACAGCCGGTCCATCCGCGTCATGGTCAGGCGGTGATGGGTGACCACCAGGAAGCGGGTGCCGGTCTCCGCCGCGATATGGTCCAGCAGCTGGCAGAACCGGTCCACATTGCTGTCGTCCAGCGGGGCGTCCACCTCGTCCAGCACGCAGATCGGCGACGGGTTGGTCAGGAACACGGCGAAGATCAGGGCCAGCGCGGTCAGCGCCTGCTCGCCGCCGGACAGTAGCGACAGCGCCTGCAGCTTCTTGCCCGGCGGGCTGGCCATGATCTGCAGGCCGGCCTCCAGCGGGTCGTCGGATTCGACCAGCTCCAGATAGGCGCGGCCGCCGCCGAACAGCCGCACGAACAGCTCCTCGAAATAGCTGTTCACCTTGCTGAAGGAGGCGAGCAGCCGTTCCCGCCCCTCACGGTTCAGCGCGCCGATGCCCTGGCGCAGCCGGGCAATCGCCTGGGTCAGGTCGGTGCGTTCCTGCTGCAGCGTCTCGACCTGGGTCTCGACCTCGCCGGCCTCCTGCTCGGCACGCAGATTGACCGGCCCCATGCCGTCGCGCTCGCGGATCAGCCGCTCCAGCCGCTGCTCCACCTCCGCCTCATCGGGCAACGCCTCCTCCGGGTCGATGGCGGCCGCCGCCAGCGCCTGGTCGGGCCGGCAGTCCAGCCGTTCGCGCACCCGGTCGGTCAGCACCTGCCGCGCCTGCGCGGCCTGTTCGACCGCCGCCTCGGCACGCACCCGGTCCTCGCGCGCCTCGCCCAGGCTCACCTCCAGCGCCTTCAGCAGGCGCTGCGCCTCGGCCGCCGCCGATTCCGATTCGGCGAGCGCCACCGCCGCTGCCTTACGCCGCCGGTCCGCATCGCCGATGCCGGCGACAAGCACCGCGCGCTGTTCAGCGATCTCTGCCGGCCGCTTCTCATAGCCCGCGATGGCGGTGCGCTCCTCCGCCAGCCGCGCCTCGATCTCGGATATACGCTGCGCCGCGCCCTTTGCCCGTCCGTCCCAGGAACGGCGTTCGTCGGCGATGGCAGCCAGCCGCTGGCGGCGCGATTCCGCCTCGCGCTTCAGCGTATCGTGCCGGCTGCGCGCCTCGACCACTTCCGTGCGTTTCTCGGCCAGCACGGCGCGCCCGGCATCGGCCTGCTGGCGGCGTTCGCCCAGATCGCCGATCTCCGCCAGCGCGGCATCCGCACTCTGGCGCTGCTCCATTGCCTCCGCCTTCTCCGCGGCCAGCCGTTCCAGCGAGGCTGCAAGGGCGGCCTGCCGCGACTCGAGAGCGGCACGTTTCTGCGCCAGGCGGGTTTCCTGTTCGCGCAGCCCGTTCAGCCGGTTGAAGGCCTCGCGCTCTGCCGCGCGGGCCTGTGCCTCCGCCTGGCGGGCGGCGGTCTCGCCCTGCCGTGCCTGCTGCACCTGGGATTCCGCCGTGCGCACCGCCTGCTCCGTCTCGCCATGCGCCCCGGCAAGCCGCGCCTGTTCGGCATCGGCCTTTGCCAGATCGGCCTCCAGCGCCACCAGCCGGTTCTTCTGGCGCAGCCGGGTGGCGGCGGCACTCGGCGCGCCGGCGGCGACCGTGAAGCCATCCCAGCGCCACAGCCCGCCGGCGCGATCCACCAGCCTTTGCCCGACGCCGAGCCGGCCGCGCAGGGCAAGCGCAGCCGCCTCGTCGGCAACCACGCCGATCTGTGCCAGACGCCGGGCCAGCGCCGGCGGTGCGGTGACGAAAGCGGTGAGCGGTTCAGCCCCGTCCGGCAAGGACGGTGCGGCATCCAGCGGCGGCAGTTCTTCCCAGCGGCGCTGGCCGGCACCGCCCAGGGCGGCATCCAGATCCTCGCCCAGTGCGGCACCCAGGGCCGCCTCATAGCCCGGTTGTGCCGACAGCCTCGCCAGCACCGGGGTCTTTTCGTCCTGCCGGTCAGTGAGGGCGGCCTGCAGCCCGGCGATCTCGGCGCGCAGCGTGCCGGCCGCCTGCTCCGCCTGCTGGCGCGCCGTGCGGGCCGTACGCTCCGCCTGCTGCGCCTCGCTGGCGGCTTGCTGGCGTTTCGCGCTGTCCCCCTGCGCTGCCGCGACCCCGGATTCCGCCTGCCCGACCGCCGCACGCGCCTGCTCCAGCGCCGCTTCGGCGGCTGCGAAAGCATCGGCGAGCCGTGCCGCTTCCGCGGCGAGGTCATCGTCCGCTTCCAGCCGGCGGCGCTGTTCGGCAATCTCCGATTCCTGCCGGTCCAGCCGCGTCAGGCGTTCCTGCAGGGCGGCGATCTGGCGCTGCTGCTGGGTGCGGCGCGCCTCGTCGGCGGCGATGGCCTGGGTCAGCGCGTTCAGCGCCGCCTCCGCTTCCTCGGCTTCGGCGAAAGCGGCATCCAGCCGGCGCTGCGCCACATCCAGCGCATCGGCCTCTTCGGCGCGCGCTGCTTCCAGCGCTTCCGCCTCCGCCGTCAGCCTGCCCAGCGCGGCGCTTGCATCGCCGGCCAGCGCGGCCTCGCGGCCGGCGTCGCTGCCGAGCTGGCCCAGCCTTTGTTCGGCCTGCGCCTTGGCATCCTCGATGCGGCGTTCCTCGGCGTCCAGCTCGGTCTTCTTGATGGTCAGGTGCTGGAATTCCGCCCCCGCCTGGGCTTCGGTCATGCGCAGGCCGGGCAGCTTCTCCTGCGCCGATGCGGCCAGTGTCGTCGCCTCCGACACCTCGCCGGTCAGCTTTGCCACCGCGCGTTCGGCCTCGCGCAGCCTGGCCTCGACCGTCTGGCGCTCGGCCAGCGCCTGCTGCCAGCGCAGATGCAGCAGGATCGCCTCGGCGCGGCGGATATGGTCGGAGAGGTTGCGGTAGCGGCCGGCCTGGCGCGACTGGCGTTTCAGCGCCTGCAGCTGGCTGTCCATCGTCTTCAGCACATCTTCCAGCCGGGCGAGGTTGCCCTCCGCCGCGCGCAGCCGCAGCTCCGCCTCGTGCCGCCTGGAATGCAGGCCGATGATGCCGGCCGCTTCTTCCAGCAGCATGCGGCGGTCGGCCGGCTTGGCATTAATGATGGCGCCGACCTTGCCCTGGCTGACCAGACCCGGCGAGCGCGCGCCGGTCGAGGCGTCGGCGAACAGCAATTGCACGTCGCGGGCGCGCACCTCCTTGCCGTTCAGCCGGTAGGCCGAGCCCTTGTCGCGCTCGATGCGCCGGGAAATCTCGATTTCCAGATGGTCGTTGAAGCCGACCGGGGCGCGGCGCTGGCTGTTGTCGAGATGGACCGAGACCTCGGCAATGTTGCGCGGCGTGCGGCTGGAGGTGCCGCCGAAGATGACGTCGTTCATCTCGCCGCCGCGCATCTGCCGGGCGGAGGTCTCGCCCATCACCCAGCGCAGCGCCTCGACCAGGTTGGACTTGCCGCAGCCGTTTGGGCCGACGATTCCGGTGAGGCCCGGCTCGATCAGCAGTTCGGTCGGATCGACGAAGGACTTAAACCCCGTAAGGCGGATTTTCCTGAACTGCACCGATGCCCCATTTCCCGAATCAGGCCGCCATCACCCGGTCAGGAACCCCCGACCAGCGGCCGCAGGACTTTCTCGAATTCCGCGAAGGGTTGCGCCCCGGCGATTACCTTCTTCTGCTCGCCATTGGCGCGCACGACGAAGGTCGGGGTGGACTTGATGTCATGGGCGTTCTGACCGTCCAGACGGATCTGCAGAATGCCGTCGCCCAGCTTCTCGTCAGCCATGCAGGCCTCGAACCGCTCCTTGCTCATGCCGCCCAGCCGGGCGATCTGGCCAAGCGCACCGATCGGATCGGCCGCACGGGTCCAGGCATCCTGATTGTGGAACAGCGTCTCCAGATAGGCGAAATAGCGGTCCTCCGGCGCGCAGCGCGCCAGCATCGCGCCCCGCAGCGCCAGCCCGTCCAGCGGGAAGTCGCGATAGACCAGCTTCACCTTGCCGGTATCGATGAATTCCTTCTTCACCTGGCCCAGCGTCTCCTTGTGGAAGCTGGCGCAATGCGGGCAGGTCAGCGAGGAATATTCGATAAGCTCGACCGTGGCGTCCGGATTGCCCAGCACGCGCTCCTTCAGCATCCCCTCCAGCGATTGCTGGGCGCTTGCCGCCACACTCCAGGTCAGCAACACGGCACCCACAACAATTTGTGTAATTCGCTTCAAAACCGCCTCCGAGACGCAAGATATTGAGAGAAGGATACCGGCCAGCAGGGACCGGTGCAAGATTCGAATCGGCACTGCCAATATGGCGAATTTACGGAAGGCGGAACAGGGGAGGCTGTCCGCCTCACCCCTTGCCGCCCTGTTTGCCCAGCACCGCCTGGCCGAGCCGGTCGAGCGCCTGGCGCAGCCCGTCATCGGCAATGCCGGACAGGCCCGCCTCCAGCTTCTGCCGGGCCGGCGCGTCGAGCGGCGCAAGCTGCGGACGCCACGGCTTTTCCTGCCGGTCGAGCGTGCCCTGATGCAGCGCCAACCGAGCCACGGCGGCATAGCCGAGATAGCGGTTCACCCGCTCCACGATCTGCGGGGTCATGTACTGGATTTCCAGCGCGAAGGCGCCATCGACCGTCAGATGCAGCGTCGCCGCGCCGGCATTGGCGCCGCGCCCGCGCACCAGCTTGCGCGGCTGGCAGCGTTCCGATATCTCCGCCCCGACGATGGAAGGCCAGTCCAGCATGACCGAGGCCTCGACCGCCGCCTTGCCGCCCAGCAGCTTCTTGGCAAGGTTGCGCACGGGCGCCGCCACCGCCGACAGATGCCGGTGGCGCACCGCCGTCGGCAGTGTGGCCTCCCTGGATTCGGTTTTGGCTTTGCGGTCGGTCATCTTATCGGACATCCGGCTGGCATACGGGAAGCGCCAGCCTATAGTCTAGCGGCAATCCGCCGCCCGACCCGAACCGAATCGCATGCCCCCTCGCCCCATCGCGCCTGAAGAGCTGAACGCCCTGCTGCTGGACTGGTACGACCGGCACCGCCGACGCCTGCCCTGGCGGGCACCGCCGGGGGCGCGCGCCGAGCCCTACCATGTCTGGCTCAGCGAGATCATGCTGCAACAGACCACGGTGGCGACAGTCGGCCCCTATTTCCGCCACTTCATCGACTTATGGCCGACAGTCGGCGACCTCGCGGCTGCCGATCTGGATGCCGTGCTGCATGCCTGGCAGGGGCTGGGCTATTACGCCCGCGCCCGCAACCTGCACAAATGCGCGCAGGCCGTCACCGAGCGGCATGGCGGGGTGTTCCCGGATACCGAGGAAGCGCTGCTCGACCTGCCCGGCATCGGCGCCTATACCGCCGCCGCCATCGCCGCCATCGCCTTCGACCGGCCGGCCACTCCGGCGGACGGCAATTTCGAGCGCGTCTTCGCCCGGCTGCACGCGGTGGAAACGCCTTTGCCGCAGGCCAAACCGGCCCTGCGCGCCCTCGCCGCCGCGCTGACGCCCGCGCACAGGCCGGGCGACCATGCTCAGGCGGTGATGGATCTGGGCGCCACCATCTGTACCCCGCGCAGTCCGAAATGCATGGCCTGCCCGTGGCACGAGCCCTGCGCGGCGCGGAATCTTGGCATCGCCGGGGAATTGCCGCGCAAGACACCGAAGAAGCAGAAGCCGACACGGCGCGGCATCGCCTTCTGGGCGGTGACACAGGACGGTTCCGTGCTGCTGCGCCGCCGTCCCGAAAGCGGGCTGCTGGGCGGCATGATGGAAGTGCCCTCCTCGGCGTGGATCGAAGCGGAAACCACGCTGCCGGCGGTGGCCGGCGAAGCACCGGTAAAAGGCGCATGGCGCATGCTGCCGGGGCTGGTGCGCCACACCTTCACCCATTTCCATCTGGAGCTGACGGTCGCCGCCGCTTCTGTATCGCAACAGCCGGTCGCAGACGGGGTCTGGGTGCCGCTCGACCGGCTGGGCGAGCACGCGCTGCCGACGGTGATGAAGAAAGTGGTGACCCACGCGCTGGCACAGGCGGGGAAGGACGCCTCTGGTCCGGGCGCGCGGTCTCGCCTATCTTCCCTGCCATGAACGCCGAATCTCCTCCCCCGCTTCGCGCCCGCCTGTCCGAGGTGCCGCTGCCCGCCCTCGTGCTGGGGCTGGGCGGGCTGATCCCCTTCCTCGCCGGGGCGGTTGCCGTCTGGCTGTTCGAGCCAATGGCGGCGCGCGTCGCACAGGACATGCAGGTCGCCTACGCCACGGTCATCCTCTCCTTCCTGGGGGCGGTGCATTGGGGTGCAGCACTCAGCCGGCCGGAGGGCGCGCACAGCTGGGGCTGGATGGGCTGGTCGGTGACGCCGGCGCTGCTCGCCTGGTTCTCCGTCATGATGGCGCCGGAGAGCGCGCTGATGGCGCTGATGGCCAGCTACCTCGCCGCCTTCGCCGTGGACATGCAGGCGGTGAAGAAGGGGCTGTTGCCGCTGTGGTATCTCAGCCTGCGCCGGGTGCTGACCACCGGCGCCTTCCTCTGCCTCGGCGCCACGCTGCTTCGGCTCGGCTGAGGCTCGGCTGAGACTGGGCCGCTCCGGGGCTGACCTTGCCTTGGCGCGCCGCGCCGCGCTATTACCAGTAAAAGCCCGGCGAACAGGGTATTCGGCACAGCAAGGGAGGCGGATATGCAGTTTCTGGTGATTGCCTATGACGGCACCGACGATCTGGCACTGGCGCGGCGGCTTGCCGTGCGCGAGAAGCATCTGGAAGGCTGGTACAGGCTGGTTGCCGACGGGCACGGCATCACCGGCGGCGCGATCCTCGACGATGACGGCAACATGATCGGCTCCTCGGCGCTGCTGGAGTTCCCCGACCGCGCCGCCTTCGACAAATGGCTGAACAACGATCCCTATGTCACCGGCGATGTCTGGCGCGACATCACCGTGCATCCGTTCCGCGTCGCGCCCACCACCAAGAGCTGAGCCTCCCGATGACCGATACCCCACTTTGGCAGCCCTCGCCCGACCGTATCGCACAGGCGAATGTCACCCGCTTCATGGCGGAGGTGGCGAATCGTCACGGCGCCAAAGCGGCGGATTTTCCGGCTCTCTGGCGCTGGTCGGTCGATAACAGCCCGCACTTCTGGGATGCCGTGTGGGATTTCTGCGGCGTTATCGGCGAGAAGGGCAGCCGTATCCTGATCGATGCAGACCGCATGCCCGGCGCGCAGTTCTTCCCCGATGCGACGCTGAATTTCGCCGAAAACCTGCTGCGCAAGAATGATGATACCGACGCCATCATCTTCTGGGGCGAGGACAAGGTGAAGCGCCGGCTGTCCTGGCGCGAGTTGAACGCGGCGGTCTCCCGGCTGGCGCAGGCGCTGAAGGCGGAGGGCGTGGAAAAGGGCGACCGGGTCGCCGCCTACATGCCGAACCTGCCGGAAACCGTGATCGCCATGCTGGCGGCAAGCTCGCTGGGGGCCACCTTTACCAGCGCCTCGCCGGATTTCGGCGTGCAGGGCGTGCTGGACCGGTTCGGCCAGACCGAGCCGAAGGTGCTGATCGCGGTCGAGGGGTATCACTATAACGGCAAGGTGATCGACTGCCTGGCGAAGCTGCGCGAGGTCGCGGCGCAACTGCCGACGGTGAAGCGCGTGGTGGTGGTGTCCTATGCCCGCGAGGCGATGGATTTGTCCGGCATCGAGCGCGCCGTGCCCTATGCCGACTATCTCGCCCCCCATAAGCCGAAGACGCTGGAGTTCGTGCGGGTGCCGTTCAACCACCCGCTCTATATCCTGTACTCTTCGGGCACCACAGGCGTGCCGAAATGCATCATGCATGGCACTGGCGGCACGCTGCTGCAGCATCTGAAGGAATTGCAGCTGCACAGCGACGTGAAACCGGGCGACCGGGTGTTCTACTTCACCACCTGCGGCTGGATGATGTGGAACTGGCTGGTCTCGGCGCTGGCCTGCGAGGCGACGCTGCTGCTCTATGACGGCTCGCCCTTCTATCCCGATGCCCGCATCCTGTTCGATTATGCCGATGCCGAGGGCATGACCTTGTTCGGCACCTCCGCGAAATATATCGACGCGGTGCTGAAGAGCGGGTTGAAGCCGCGCGAGACGCATTCCCTGAAGAGCGTGCGGGCGATGACCTCCACCGGCTCGCCGCTGTCGCCGGAAGGCTTCGATTTCGTCTATGCCGGCATCAAGCCGGATATCTGCCTGTCCTCGATCTCCGGCGGCACCGACATCGTCTCCTGCTTCGTGCTGGGCAATCCCATCGGCCCGGTCTGGCGCGGCGAGATCCAGGCGCGCGGCCTCGGCATGGCGGTCGATGTGTTCGACGAAAACGGCAAACCGGTGCGCGAGCAGAAGGGCGAGCTGGTCTGCACCCAGCCCTTCCCCTGCATGCCGATCGGTTTCTGGAACGACCCGGACGGGGCGAAATACCGCGCCGCCTATTTCGAGAATTTCCCGAACATCTGGTGCCATGGCGATTTCGTCGAGCTGACGAAGCATGACGGCATGATCATCTATGGCCGCTCCGACGCGACGCTGAACCCCGGCGGGGTGCGCATCGGCACGGCGGAAATCTACCGCCAGGTGGAAAAGCTGCCGGAGGTGATGGAAGCCCTCGTCATCGGTCAGGACTGGGACAGCGACGTGCGCGTCGTGCTGTTCGTGAAGCTGCGCGACGGCGTCACCCTGGACGAGGATCTGGAAAAGCGCATCCGCCAGCAGATCCGGTCGGGCGCAACGCCGCGCCACGTGCCGGCGAAGATAGTGCAGGTTGGCGACATTCCGCGCACCAAGAGCGGCAAGATCGTCGAGCTGGCGGTGCGCAACATCGTGCATGGCCGGCCGATCAAGAATATCGAGGCGCTGGCCAACCCGGAAGCGCTGGAGCTCTACCGCGACCGGCAGGAGCTGGCGGAGTAGTTCTTCGCCCTCGCGGTTGTCGATGCGGGCGGTAGGCCAATATGATGGGGGAAACTGAAGCCCTGACGCAGGATGGCGGATGGCAACGAGCGAACAGCGACACGGGCGGATGCGGGACGGCAGGGAGCCGTCGGAACCGCTGACGCAGGACGATATCGTCCGCCAGCTCGACGCCGCGATCCTGGAGCACCTGCAATGGATGCTGCGCTGGAACCGCTCGGCCGTGTGCAAGGTACAGCCGGCCGGCGACATCACTTCCGAACACGCGCATTTCCTCTGCGGCTTCGGCAATTGGTACGATCTGCATCAGCATGACCCGCTAATCGCCCAGCCCGCCTTCGAGGCGCTGGCACTGGCGCATCGCGACCTGCACCGGAATGCCGCCTGGCTGGCCGGGCGCGCCTGGAAGGACGCGAAGATCCCGGTCGAGGAATATGACGTGCTGACCGAGAAGGTGACGCGCTTCACCGATCTCGCCCGCAAGCTGCTGAAAGCCTTCCAGAAGGTCACTTCGGACCTCGACCCGCTGACCGGCGCCCACACCCGCCAGACCATGACTAGGGAACTGATGCGCGAGCGCGAGCGATCCTTGCGCAGCGGCAAGCCCTGCATGCTGGCGATGGGCGATCTCGACCATTTCAAGCAGGTCAACGACACCCATGGCCATCAGGCCGGCGACATGGTGCTGCGGCTGGTCGCCGCCGCCTTCCTGGAGGCGCTGCGCCCCTATGACCGGCTGTACCGCTTCGGCGGGGAGGAATTCCTGTTCTGCCTGCCGGACGTCACGCCGGAAGCGGCGGCGCAGGCGCTGGAGCGGCTGCGGCGGCGTATTGAGGAGATGCAGGTGCCGATCGGCGGCGGCCGCACGATCCGCGTTACCTGTTCCTTCGGCATCGCCTCCCTGTCCGGCGAGACACCGGTAAAGACCGCGATGCAGCGCGCCGACAAGGCGCTCTACGCCGCCAAGGAGGCCGGGCGCAACCGGGTGATGATCTGGACGCCGGAAATCGGCTGAACCGGCTCAGAAATCGGTGACGCGGCCCTTGAAGGCCCAGTCGCCATAGCGCGTCGGCTCCGGCCCGGCCGGACCGCCGATTTCCTTCGGCATAGTCGTCTTGTCCTCCGGCGGCTTCGCCTCGGGCTGGGGCTGCCTCTTGCCGCCCTCCAGCTTGCGCTCGCGGAAGGCCGGCTTCGGAGTCTGATCAGGCTTGTTCTCGGTCATCCGCTTTATATGGCGCACGAGTACGCAGCCGCCAAGTCTTGAAGCGGCCTTTCCCCTTGCGCATTTATTATCAGCTTCAGGCGTTTGTCTGCAAATGGCCGGCGCGGATTGCGCGGCGGCAGGAAGGAATGGTTCACGACGATGGGCTATACGCGCACCGCGGTTCTGATGGCCGGCATGACCGCGCTGTTTATTGGCATCGGCTTCATGCTGGGCGGCGAGGCCGGCATGCTGATCGCCTTTGCCTTCGCGGCGGCGACCAACCTGTTCGCCTACTGGAATTCCGACAAGATGGTGCTGCGGATGTACGGCGCCCGCGAGGCAACGCGGGAGAGCCAGCCCTGGCTGTTCGACATCGTCGCCCGCATGGCGGAGCGCGCCAGCCTGCCGATGCCGCGCGTCTATATCATCGACACCGACCAGCCGAACGCCTTTGCAACCGGCCGTAATCCGGAGAATGCCGCCGTCGCCGTCACCACCGGCCTGATGCGCGTGCTGTCGCCGGAGGAGGTCGCCGGCGTGCTGGCGCACGAGCTGGCGCATGTGAAAAGCCGCGACACGCTGATCATGACGGTGACCGCGACCATCGCCGGCGCGATTTCCATGCTGGCCAATTTCGCACTGTTCTTCGGCAACAACCGCAACAACCCGATGGGCATCGTCGGCACCATCCTGGTGATGATCCTGGCGCCGATGGCCGCCATGCTGGTGCAGATGGCGATCAGCCGCTCGCGCGAGTACGAGGCCGACCGGGTGGGTGCTGAAATCTGCGGCCGGCCGCTGTGGCTGGCCTCGGCGCTGCGCAAGATCGATCAGGCGGCGCAGGTGATCGACAATAACCCGGCCGAGAGCAACCCCGCGACCGCGCACATGTTCATCATCAACCCGCTGCATGCCCATGCGGTGGACGGGCTGTTCACCACCCACCCGAAGACGGCAGAGCGTATCCGCCGGCTGGAGGCGATCGCCGGTCAGAAGCTGGCGGCGGCGGCCGGTCCCTGGGGTTAAACACTCAGGGGGGTTAAGCCCTCAGCAGGCGATGGCTTGGGGGCCTTGCAGCTGGTCGATCTTGCGGACCAGATAATCGACATCGTCCTGGTCCAGCACATTGTCCGGATTTTCGTCCACCGCCGTCAGCACGCGCTCGATCATGCGCACGGCATAACGCTCGCGGTCGCGGTCCAGCCCGTCGAACTCCGTCTCGTCCGCGACATGGATGGCGGTCTGCAGCACGACGGCCAGCCGCTCCGGCATATCCGCCTTCTTCAGCAGCGAGGCAAGGCCGCGCCGGCCGGCATCATGGACCAGCAGCCGGGCATTCTCCCGCGGGATGCCGGCGATGGCCGCCAGCGAGGCTTCCAGAAAGTCGATATCGCCCAGAATCGCCGCCCGCAGGATCAGCGATTCGGTGAGCCGGCCATTCTTGTGCAACTGCTTCGCCAGCGCCTCGACCGCCGTGCCGGAACGCGCGCCGCGCAGCAGCGACATGGTCGCCCGCTCCCGGCTTTCCAGCACAAGGTCGGTCGCCATATCCGGCGACAGCGCATGATGCGTGACCAGCCGCTCGCGCAGCCGTTCCGAAACAAGGGTCACCAGCCGCTCGGCAATGGTCACCGGCAGCACGGAACGCCCGACCAGCCCTTCCTTCACCTGCTCGCTGTGCGGGAAGGCGGCCAGCGCGCGCTCCATCGCGCGGTCGCTCAGATCGGCACCGGGATTGGCGACCACGGTGGCCACGACGGCCTCGTTGCCGCTATCGACCAGCGCGTCGGCGACGCTGCCCGGCACATGCTCGCGCTTGGCGATGGACAGCAGCTTCGCGGTGTCGCTGTCGCGCACCAGCCCCAGCAGATCCGCCTCGGTCAGTACCGACGCATGCTCAAGGATCGGCCCAGCGACCTCGGCCTCGTCGCTGGCCAGGATCATCGCCAGGTCATGCGGCAGGTCGGGCAGCGCCTTCACGCTGGCGGCCAGCGCCGCACGCACCCGCTGCTCGGCATCTCGGGCGAACATCTGGAGCAGCGCCATCACCGACTCACGTTCCGACGGCGACATGTCGCTTTCCGAATAGGTCGCGACCAGCTTCTCGACGGTTGCCTGCCGGCTCTCGCCCGAACGGTCCACAGCCAGACGCGCCACATCCTCGGAGCTAAGGCCGTGGCCAGTGCCTCCCTTGTTTTTTGGGTCTGCGGTTTTCGCCACGTTATTCCTCACCTTGATCGCGATATGACAGAAACTTTAAATCATTATGCGCTAAATCAACCCACCCTTCAATCTGGGCTGTCTGGACGGGTATCCGGGCGGGGTATCCGGCCTGCGACCATCAGACAGGTTGCCGTGCGGCCTGGAACAACTAGAATCAGTAAACGTATATGCCTTGACCATATGCGTGTTCATACGGGAGAGAATAAAATGCAGATGAGGAAGCTAGGCCTGCCGGCGGTTGCCGTTGCGCTCGCCACCGTCATTTTCGCACCGCAGGTCCAGGCCGGCGATGCTGCGGCAGGCCAGAAGGTCTTCAACAAGTGCCGCGCCTGCCATGTCGCGGACAAGGAGACCAACCGGGTCGGCCCGCATCTGGTCGGCATCATCGGCCGCAAGGCCGCCAGCGTCGATGGCTTCAAATATTCCGACGGCATGAAGGGCGCGGGCGAGAAGGGCCTCGTCTGGACCGAGGAAAATTTCACCAAGTACATGAAGGACCCGAAGGGTTTCGTGCCGGGCAACCGCATGGCCTTCGTCGGCCTGAAGAAGGATCAGGAGATCGACGACCTGATCGCCTTCCTGAAGAAGTAGGCGCTGGAAAATACCCTCTCCCCTGGCGGGAGAGGGTGGCCCGCAGGGCCGGGTGAGGGGGACAGTGCCGTCAGGGCGGATACCCCTTACACGGACAGATAGGCCTGGCGGGAATCCTCGTCGGCCATCAGCTCTTCCATGGTGCCGGAAAACCGGATGCTGCCCTTCTCGATGATGGTCGCCCGGTCGGCGACCAGCCGCGCGAAGTGCAGGTTCTGCTCCGACAGGATGAGCGTCAGCCCTTCCGCCTTCAGCGCCTTCAGGGTTTCGGCCATCTGCTCGACGATCTTCGGCGCCAGCCCCTCGGACGGCTCGTCGAGCAGCACCAGCGAGGGATTGCCCATCAGCGTGCGCGCGATGGTCAGCATCTGCTGCTCGCCGCCGCTCATCTGGCCGCCCGGCCGGCGCCGCATTTCGGCCAGGTTCGGGAACAGCGCGTACAGCTTCTCCGGATTCCAGTCCGGCACGCCGGGGCGCGGCTTCTGCCGGCCGACCTCCAGATTTTCCTCGACCGTCAGATCGGTGAAGACACGCCGCTCCTCCGGCACATAGCCGAGACCGAGACGGGCGATCTCATAGGGCGGCCTGCCGGCGACCTCCACGCCCTCGAAACCGATGCTGCCCGATGTCGGCGGCACCAGACCGACGATGGATTTCATCGTGGTGGACTTGCCCGCACCGTTGCGGCCCAGCAGCGCCAGCACCTCGCCGCGCCCCACCGTCAAGGCCACATCGGCCAGGATATGGGCGCGGCCGTAATGCGCGTTCAGCCCTTCGACGGTCAGCATCAGGACTCCTCCCCCGCGAACATCGACCCGCTGCCGAGATAGGTTTCCTGCACCAGCGGATTGTCGCGCACCGCCGCCGGCGTGCCCTCGGCCAGCAGCCGCCCGCGATTCAGCACCAGCACCCGGTCGGCATGGCCAAACACCACATCCATGTCATGTTCGGTGAACAGCACGGAAATGCCGCGCTGCTTCACGATGGCGGCTGTCAGCTCCATCAGTTCGACGCGCTCGCGCGGGGCCATGCCGGCGGTCGGCTCGTCCATCAGCAGCAGCTTCGGCTGGTTCGCCAGCGCCACCGCCAGTTCGACCCGCTTCAGATCACCATAGGCCAGCACACCGCAGGCGCGCTCCGCCTGCGCCGCCATGCCGACGAGGGCGAGCAGTTCCATCGCCTCCTCCCGGTACTGGCGGCCAGCATCGGCAAACAACGACATCAGGCGGTTATGGTGCGACAGCAGCGCCATCTGCACATTCTCACGCACACTCATCGAGCCGAAGGTGGCGGTGATCTGGAAGGTACGCCCGACACCCAGCCGCCAGATCCGGCGCGGCGCCATGCCGGCAATGTCGCGGCCCAGCAGCCGGATGGTGCCGGCGTTCGGCTTCAGCTGGCCCATCAGCATGTTGAAGCAGGTGGTCTTGCCGGCGCCGTTCGGGCCGATCAGCGCCAGCAGCTCGCCTGCATCCAGCGTGAAGGACACATCACTGACAGCGTGAATCCCGCCGAAGGATTTGGCGAGCCCGGCGACCTCGAGAACCGCGCTCATGCCGCATCCTCCCGGCCCATGAAGCGATGCCTAACGAAGCCGGCGATGCCTTGCGGGAACGCCACCACCAGCCCGACGATGACGAGGCCCAGCAGGATGCGCCAGTAATTGGTCAGGCTGACCAGCTCGGTCTTGATCGCGGTGAAGCTGACCGCGCCGACAATCGGCCCGGCCAGCGTCTGCACGCCGCCCAGCAGCACCATCACCAGCGCATCGACCGATAGCGGGACCGCCATCAGGTCGGGCGAGACGCTGCCCTTCAGGAAGGCGAACAGCCCGCCGGCGATACCGGCGAACAGCCCGGCCAGGGTAAAGCCGAACCAGCGCACGCGGCGCACATCGATGCCGATGGCATCAGCCCGCAGCGGCGAATCGCGTCCGGCCCGCAAGGCATAGCCGAAGGGCGAGAAGGCGATGCGCCGCAGCGCCAGCAGTGCCAGCACCACGACGATGGCGGCAAAGCCGTAGAAGGCGGCCGCCGAGGACGCCCAGGCGGAGGGCCAGATGCCCAGCATGCCATTGTCGCCGCCGGTGACATCGAGCCACTGGAAGGCGACCGCCCAGGCGATCTGCGCGAAGGCCAGCGTCAGCATGGCGAGATAGACGCCCGACAGCCGCACGCAGAACCAGCCGAACAGCAGCGCGCCCAGCGCGCCGCCGACCGGCGCCATCAGCAGTGCGGCTTCCATCGGCCAGGCGAAATGCTTCACCATCAGCGCCGCGCCATAGGCGCCGAGGCCGAAATAGGCGGCATGGCCGAAGGAGATCACGCCGCCGATCCCCATCAGGAAATGCAGGGACGCGGCGAACAGCGCGAAGATCAGGATTTCCGTGGCGATGGTCAGCGCGTAATTGCCGGTCATGCTAGGCAGCGCCACCAGCAGCGCCAGCACCGCGAGGCCGAACCATTTCAGCGAGGCCGGGGCAGGCAGCAAGGGCGGCTCCACCGCGCCATGATGCGCCTGCAGCGTCTCGCGCCGGCCGAGCAGACCCCAGGGCCGCACCACCAGCACCACCGCCATGACGGCGAAGATCAGCACCAGCTCGACCTGCCAGAACTGGATGCCCAGCACGCTCATATCCGCATTGGCGACGGCGAAGACACGGATCAGCGCGATCAGCAGCGCCGCCAGATAGGCGCCCAGGATCGAGCCCATGCCGCCCACCACCGTGACCACGAACACCTCGGCGATGATGCCGAGATCCATGGTCAGGCTGGCATTGCCCTTGGGCAGTTGCACCGCCCCGCCCAACCCGGCCAGCGCGGTGCCCAGGAAGAACACGCCGGTCAGCAGCCATTTCTGGTTCACGCCCAGCGCCGCCACCATCTGCCGGTCCTGCGTCGCCGCGCGCACCAGGATGCCGAAGCGGGTGCGGTGGAACAGCAGCCACAGCGCGCCCAGCACCAGCGGTGCGAAGGCGATCAGGAAGATGTCGTATTCCGGCAGGCGCTGGTCGCCGAACGCCACCGCGCCCATCATCCCCGGCGCGCGCGGGCCCAGCAGATCCTCCGCGCCCCAGAGATAGAGGGCTACATCCTGCACGATCAGCACCACGCCGAAGGTGGCGAGCAGCTGGAACAGCTCCGGCGCGCGGTAGATGCGGCGCAGGATGGTCATCTCCATCGCCACGCCGATCAGCCCGACGGCGAGCGCGGCCAGCAGCACCCCGCCCCAGAAGGCCAGCACGCCGCCGCCCATCCCCTCGATCAGCGTCCAGGCGATATAGGCGCCCAGCATGTAGAAGCTGCCATGGGCGAAATTCACGATGCGGGTGACGCCGAAGATGATGGTCAGCCCGCAGGCGACCAGAAACAGGGC
>Ga0114898_1000916_pt1 | contig 19441 bp, 14 predicted proteins | sample Malvired_Geostar_FD_83496 | JGI IMG/M metagenome (GOLD analysis project Ga0114898, IMG submission 83496) | Marine viral communities from the Global Malaspina Expedition - Malaspina viral metaG DeepMed_Geostar | ecosystem: Environmental > Aquatic > Marine > Oceanic | place: Mediterranean Sea... | reverse complement strand
GTCGGCGCTCATGACCGACGTCGAGGGAGGACATCAAATGAGGGCGTATCTTCTCGCCTCAGCGTGCGCGGTCGCGTGCGCGGGGGCTTCGACGACGGCCGTGGCGCAGACGGCCGCCACGCGCACCCAGGGCGAAGCAGCGGTGGTCGAGGAGGTCATCGTCACCGCCACCCGACGCGAAGAGCGGTTGCAGGACGTGCCGCTGAGCATCACGACGCTGTCGCAGGAGGAGCTCAACCGGAAGGGCATCGTCGGCTATGAGGGCCTGGCCTACGAGACGCCGGGCGTCGTGCTGAACCGGGCCAGCGCTAACTTCAACAATTTCACCGCCCGCGGCATTTCCACCAACGGCTACAACGCCAACCTGCAGAGCACGGTGGCGATCTATATCGACGAGCTGCCGATCTCATCGAACGGCAATTCGACCATCCTCGATCCGACCCTGTTCGACGTGGAGCGGATCGAGTTCCTGCGGGGGCCCCAGGGCACCCTGTTCGGTTCGGGCTCCCTGGCCGGCGCCCTGCGCATCCTGACCAAGAAGCCCAACCCAGCCGCCTTCGAGGCCGAGGCCCTGGTGGATTTCGGCATGACCGATGGCGACGCCATGCGCCAGCGCTACAACGCCATGGTCAATATCCCCCTGCAGGAGGACAAGCTGGCCCTGCGCATCGTCGGCTTCCTGCGCGACGAAGAGGGCTATATCGACAATGTCGGCACAGGGATCGAAGGGTCCAATGCGCTGGAGGCCTGGGGCGGCCGCGCCAGCCTACTGTGGGAGCCCACCGACCGGCTCTCGGTGCGCCTCACCGCCTCCCACGAGGACAGCGAGCCCAAGGACGCCTCGCTGACCAGCCCGTCCCTGGGAGTCGACAAGCGCATCTCCGACCGCCCGGACCTGTTCACCGGCGAGATGACCAACCAGAACGTGACGGTCGAGTACCAGTTCGAGGGCGCCCGCCTGACCAGTTCGTCCACCTGGTCGGAATTCAACCAGACCTTCTATGTCGATCTCGCCGGCACCTTCGCCCAGGCCATCGCCTTCGCGCTCGACGCCGACGCCTATGACGACACCTTCGTCCAGGAGATGCGGCTGGTCTCCGATCCTGGCGGCCGGTTCGACTGGTCGGTGGGCGGCTTCTATTTCGAGCGCCGCCGGGACGTGGACTTCGGCTATCGCTCGCGGTCCGACTTTCTGACCGCCCGCGGCATCACCGGCCTGCCGGACGAGTACTATCAGCGGCTGTACAACCACACGATCGCCCATGAGAAGGCGGTCTTCGGCGAGCTGACCTATCGCTTCACCGACGACCTGTGGGTCACCGGCGGCCTGCGATACGGCTCCATCGACGCCCAGGCCTTCACGGAAGGCGGCTATAACAGCAACTATCTGACCAACGCCCTGACCAACAGGTCGGGCCCCCTGACCATCACGCCGATCGTGGCGGCCGAAGGGGTCAAGGCCAAGGAGAAGGGCCCCTCCTATCGCCTGAGCCTCTCCTGGCGGCCCCAGCCCAACATGACGGTCTATGGGGCGGTGGCCACCGGCTTCCGCGCGCCGGTCGTCAACGCCTTCGCCGGCCGGGTCAGCCTGGTCGATCCGACGGATCTGGTCATTCCGCCCGGCGCCGATTCCGACAATCTGATCAATTACGAGGTCGGGCTGAAGGGCCGCTGGCTCGACGGCCGCCTCAACGCCAATCTGGCCCTCTACCGGATCGACTGGAACGACATCCAGGTGCAGGCCAACCGGGTTTCGGACTCCGTCCAGTTCGCCACCAATATCGGCGGGGCCATCAGCCAGGGGCTGGAGTTCGAGCTGCAGGCCATGCCCCACCCCCGCTGGACCGTCGCCCTGACCGGCTCGATCAACGACTCCGAGGTCGACGACCTGTCGCCCCAGGAGGCGGCCATTTCGGGGGCCGAGGAAGGGGTGCGCCTTTCAGGTCCGCAGTTCCAGGGGTCGCTGGTCACCAGCTATCGCTTCCCCGTCTTCGCGACGGCCGAGGGGAACGCCTCGCTGTCGATCCAGCGGGTGGGCTCCTTCCCCAACACCTTCCCCAACACGCCGGGGCGGCCCACCGTCCCCATTCCGACCTTCGACCACACCGACGCCTATACGGTGGTGAACGCCAATGTGGCCGCCGCCTTCGACCACTTCACCGTCGGCGCCTATGTGGAGAACCTGTTTGACGACCGGTCGGTGACCTACGTCCATCCCGAGGCCTTCCTGGCCAGCCGTTACGCCCGGGTCCGCCCCCGCACGATTGGCGTCCGCATCGGGTACGTCTACTGATGTCGGTCCAGGCGCATTCCCCCGCCGCGGCCGTCACCGCCCGCCCAGGCCCCACGGCCTGGGCGGTGCTGGCGACCCTTTGTTTCATCTATGTCCTGAACTTCCTGGATCGACAGCTGCTGTCGATCCTGGCCAAGCCGATCCAGGACGAGCTGGGCGTCACGGACGGTCAGCTCGGCCTGATCAGCGGTCTCTATTTCGCGCTCTTCTACTGCATCCTCGCCCTGCCGGTGGGCTGGCTGGCCGACCGGACCAACCGGGTGAAGGTGCTGGCCTTCTCCTGCGGACTTTGGAGCGCGGCCACCGCAGCCTGCGGCATGGCGGGCAGCTATCCCCAGCTGGCTGCGGCGCGGATGGCCGTGGGCGTGGGCGAGGCGGGCGGCGTGCCGCCCTCCTACGCCATCATTTCCGACTATTTCCCGTCCGGCCGGCGGGGCACGGCGCTCAGCCTGTTCAATCTGGGGCCGCCCATCGGTCAGGCCATCGGCATCGCGTTCGGCGCCTCCATCGCCGCAGCCTATTCCTGGCGCCTGGCCTTTCTGTGCGTCGGCGCCGTCGGCGTGGTCACCGCGATCGGCGTCTGGATCTTCGTGCGCGAGCCGCGGCGCGGGGGCCTCGACGCCCCCGCCCCGGCCCCCGCCAAGGTTCTGGACGCGACCACGGCGGCGGCCCCGCAGTCGGGCTTCTGGTCGACCTGCCGGCTGTTCTTCAGCCATCCGGTTCTGCTGCGCACCGCGCTCGCCTGCGCAGCGACCCAGTTCGTGACCTACGCCGTGCTGAACTTCACCACCCTGTTCCTGATGCGCGAAAAGGGCATGTCCCTGGAGCAGGTCGCCCTGTGGTACGCCCTGCTGATCGGGGTCGGGGTCAGCGCCGGCATGTTCGTCTCGGGCCGGCTGATCGACCACTATGCGCCGCGGTGGAAGGCGGCCTACGCCTACATCCCCGCCGCCGGCCTGGCCCTGGCCGCCCCCCTGTTCGTCGGGTTCGTCTGGGCGCCCAGCTGGCCCCTGGCCCTGGCCTTCCTCGCCCTGCCGACGGCGCTCAACTACTTCTATCTCTCGCCGGCCGTCACCCTGGTGCAGGAAGAGGTTCGCCCCGACCAGAGGACCCTGGCCGGCGCGCTCCTCCTGCTGGTCATGAACCTGATCGGGCTGGGGCTCGGTCCCACCTATCTGGGCTTCATGAGCGACTGGCTGCGCCCGTCCCATCCGGACAACTCGCTGCAGCTGGCCTTCTACAGCCTGGTCCCGTTCTACGGCGTGGCGGTCCTGGCCTTCCTGTGGCTGGCCCGGGCGATCCGGCGCGAAGGTGAGGAGGCCAAGGCATGAAACGCGGATTGATCGCCCTGCTGGCGGCTTCAGTTCTGTCCCTGCCGGCCCAGGCCCTGGCCCAGGGTCCGGTCATCCAGACCGCCTCCGGACCTGTCCGCGGCGAGGTCCAGGATGGCGTCGCCGTCTTCAGGGGCCTGCCCTATGCGGCCCCGCCCGTGGGGCCTCTGCGATGGCGCCCGCCCGCCCCGGCGGCGAGCTGGACCGATGTGCGCGAGGCCTCGGAGTTCGGCGCGGCCTGTCCCCAGCCCCCGTCGCGACCCGGCAGCATCTATGCCGCGCGCCACCCGGCGGTCAGCGAGGACTGCCTGTTTCTGAATGTCTGGGCGCCCGCCGAGGCCCGCGACGCCCCGGTGTTCGTCTGGATCCACGGCGGCTCCCTGACCACGGGCGCGGGCGGCGAGCCGATGTATGACGGGGCCAAGCTCGCCGCCCAGGGGCTGGTGGTGGTGACGATCAACTACCGTCTGGGCGTGCTGGGCTATCTGGCCCATCCGGACCTCAGCGCGGAATCCCCCGACGGCGTCTCCGGAAACTACGGCCTGCTCGACCAGATCGCGGCCCTGAAGTGGGTGCAGGCCAATATCGCCGCCTTCGGGGGCGATCCCGCCAGGGTCACCGTCGCCGGGGAGTCGGCCGGGGCGCTGAGCGTCATGTATCTCATGGCCTCGCCGGCGGCCCGCGGCCTGTTCCACAGGGCGGTGGCCCAGAGCGCCTACATGATCTCGACGCCCGAGTTGAAGGCCGACCGGCACGGGGCGCCCTCGGCGGAATCGGTCGGCGTGGAGCTCGGCCGTCGGCTGGAGGCCCGCAGCCTGGCCCGCCTTCGGGCCATGGACGCCCAGACCCTGACGGTCGCGGCCGCCGCGGCCGGCTTCCAGCCCTGGGGGACGGTCGATGGCCGCCTCCTGCCGCGTCAGCTCGTGGAGATCTTTGATCGCGGCGAGCAGGCGCCGGTTCCCATCCTGACCGGCTTCAATGCGGGGGAGATCCGCTCGCTCCGCTTCCTGGCGCCGCCGCCGCCCGAGAGCCCCGAGGCCTATGAGGCGCTCATCGGCGCGCGCTACGGCGATCTGGCCGATGACTTTCTCAGGCTCTATCCGAGCGCCGATCCGGCCGCCAGCGTGCTGGCTGCGCCGCGGGATGCGCTCTATGGCTGGACGGCCGAGCGTCTGGCGCGCCGCCAGACCGCCCAGGGACAGGACGCCTATCTCTACCTGTTCGACCATGGCTACCTGGCCGCCGACCAGCTGGACCTGCACGCCTTTCATGCCGCCGAAATCCCCTATGTGTTCGGGACCCATGGACGCACGCCGCCGAAGTGGCCAGCCCCGCCCGACACCCCGACCGAACGGGCGCTTGCCGCGGCCATGATGGGCTACTGGGCGAGCTTTGCGCGCAGCGGAACGCCGGTGGCGCAGCGCGCGCCGGCCTGGCGCCCCTATGGTGAGGACCAGTCCTACATGGCCTTCGCCGACGCGCCCGAGCCAGGGCGGGATCTCATGCCCGGGATGTTCGAACTGAACGAAGCCGTCGTCTGCCGGCGACGAAAGGATGGGACCATGGCCTGGAACTGGAATGTCGGCGTCGTGGCGCCGCCGCTCCCGGCCGGAGGGCCGCCATGCCCGTAACCGATGGGGAGATGCAGGCCTATGCGCTCACCCTCGACAAGTTCCTCGATCACGCGGCCAAATGGACTGCGCAGGCCGAGGTGGTCAGCGCTCAGCCGGACGGGACGCTCGCCCGCATCGGATACGGCGGGCTGCGTGACCGCGCCCGCCGCGTGTCTCAGGTGCTGCATGACCGGGGTGTGAGGCCCGGCGACCGGGTCGCGACCCTGGCCTGGAACAGCCAGGCGCACCTGGAGGCCTGGTACGGGATCATGGCCATGGGGGCGGTGTGTCACACGCTCAATCCCCGGCTGACGCCTGACCAGCTGGCGATGATGATCACCCGGTCGCAGGCGCGTCTGCTCATCGCCAGTCACGACCTCGCGGACCTCGCAGGCCGGCTGGTCGAGGCGGCCGGCGCGGACATCGACCTGCTCCTGATCGACCCTGACGCCACGGCCGACAATGCGGCCCCGGCCCGGCTGGCGCCGCTGATCGACGGCGCGGAACCGCAGGTCCCCTGGGGCCAGTTCGACGAGACGGCGCCCTGCGGTCTCTGCTTCACCTCCGGCACGACAGGGGCGCCCAAGGGCGTCACCTACACCCACCGCTCGAGCTATCTGCACACCCTGCGCCTGCTGCAGACCGACGTCCTGGGCCTCTCGGCCCGCGACCGGGTGCTGGTGGCGGTGCCGATGTTCCACGCCAACGCCTGGGGGCTGCCCTTCGCCATACCGGCGGCGGGCGCCAGGATGGTGCTGCCGGGCCGGCGGCTCGAAGGCGCGGCCCTGGCGCAGCTGATCGAGGCCGAGGGCGTCACCCTTGGGGTCGGGGTCGCCACCGTCTGGCTTGGGCTGCTGGAGCACATCGAGGCGATCGGCGGCCAGACCCCGTCGCTTGAGCGCCTGGTGGTCGGCGGCGCGCCCCTGGCCCCGGCGCTCATGGCCCGCCTGGAAGACCGGCTCGGCGTCACCGTCCAGACCAGCTGGGGCATGACGGAGCTTTCGCCGTCCGGGACCTTCGCCCGGCCAAATGATCCACGCCGCGCCGCCGCCCAGTCCGGCCGCCCGGCCGTGGGGGTGGACCTGTTGCTGACCGACGCCGATGGCCGTCCCCTCGCCGACCAGCGGGGTTCGGAGGGGCATCTGAAGGTCAAGGGTCCGGCGGTGGTGCGCCGCTATTTCGGTGAAACCGCCCCGGCGACGGACGATGACGGGTGGTTTCCCACCGGCGACCTGGCCCGCATCGATGCGACCGGCGAGCTGATCATCACCGGCCGGGCCAAGGACCTGATCAAGTCCGGCGGCGAATGGATCAATCCCGCCGAGATCGAGGCGGTGGTCAATGAGGTTCCCGGGGTCTCCCTGGCCGCCGTGATCGGGCGGCAAGATCCCAAATGGGGGGAGCGACCGATCCTGGTGGTCCAGACCCGCAGCGAGGGGGTCAGCGACGAGGCTCTGCTTTCGCCTTTGCACGCGCGGGTGGCGTCCTGGTGGATTCCCGACGCCATCATCCGGCTGGAACAGATGCCGCTGGCCGCTACAGGTAAGATCGACAAGTCCCGATTGAGAGCTGAGTATGGCCGCGAGTGATCCCCTCCCCAAGAGCGTCCCGAAACCCTCGCCCAAGGGCAGGGCGGCGCCCCCGGTGCGGGCGGCTGCGCGCCCGACCAAGGAGCAGCAGCGCGCCGACAAGATGGAGCAGATCCTCGACGCAGCCGAGCGCCTGTTTTCCCGCCATGGCCTGCATGGGGTGACGCTGAAGGATGTGGCCAAGGAGGTCGGCGCCCATCACACGCTCCTGAACTACTATTTCAACGACAAGAAGCAGCTGTTCGATGCGGTCTTCGCCCGCCGGGCGGTGGTGACCCGCGATCTGCGGATGGCGGCCCTCGACCGCTACGACGCCGAGACGAAGGGCAAGCCGACGGTCGAAGGCGCCCTGCGCGCCTTCCTCGACACCGACCTTGATCTCTATATCCAGGGCGGCGAGCCCTGGAAGAATTACGGCGCCCTGGGCGCCCAGGTGGCCAATACGCCCGAATGGGGCGCCGAACTGATGGACCAGCACTTCGATCCGGTGGTCCTGCGCCTGATCGACCTCCTGAAGAAGGCCCTGCCCGACTGCGCCGAGGCCGACATCTTCTGGGGCTATCACTTCGTCACCGGCGCCCTGATGCTGACGCTCGCCCGGACCGGCCGCATCGACAAACTGTCGAACGGGGTGTGCAGCTCCGAAGACTTCGTCGCCGTCAAGGAGCGCATGGCCGCCTTCATGGCCGGCGGCTTCATGACGATCTGCAAGCCCAGGGGGGAGGCCGGGGCCTGAACGGCCGGCCGGCGCCCCTGCCCTCCCGAGCCTAGACCCGCGCCGCCGCCACCTGGGAGACCAGCCGTCGGAAGCCTTCCGCCGCCGCCACCGTGGCCTCGATGTTCAGGCAGCGCGCGTCGTCCTCGGCCACATGATGATAGCGGTGGATGCCGAAGACCCCGGCGGCCGGGCTGTAGCCGGCCTTGATGACCTCGACGAGCTCGCCGGCGGCCAGCACCTGGCTCGAGACCGGGGCCTCATAGCCGGCCTGGCCGGCGAACACCTCCCGGGCCAGCGGCAGCAGATCGGGGGACAGGGACAGGAAACGCTGGCTGTCGACGCTGGGCAGCGGGCTCGGCTTGCCGGGAGTCTCATGCCAGTCGCGGGCCGCGACATTGGCCCCCAGGTGGAGCCAGAAGCGCGTGGCCGCCGGCGGCGGGGCGATCGCCTTCATGGCCTCGGCCGCCCCGAGGTATTCGTATTCGTGCCCCGTATTGCAGACGAAGGCCAGGTCGTGATCCGGCAGGGCGTCGCGCGCCCATCGCGCCAGATCCAGCCAGACCGCCACGCCGGGGCCCCGCTCGGCCGCGCACACGAACCAGCCGGACCGGGGGGTCGAGATCGCCAGCCACTGGCCCTTGCCCCGGTCCATCCGGCCGACGAAGTTGAACGCTGTCCGTCGCCCGCCCTCGCCCTGGATGGTGAGGCGCGCCTCGCGTCGTTCCATGGCGCCGGCCAGGATCTCGCCGGCGTCCTCCGGCGCGAGCAAGGCCACGGGGTCATCGAACATCGGGCCGCGGCCGTCGGCGTTGAGGGCGATCACCTTGCCCGTGGGGCCGTTGGTGATGGCCACGGCCGCCCTGGCGCCGCCGGCGAAGGCCCGCTTGATGGGATCTCTCGCGCCCGGCGACAGCAGCGACGACCAGCGGGCATGCGCCAGGTCGACCACGGCGATGGCGCCGTCCAGCGATCCGGCGAAGCGTCCAGCGGAGTCGACCCGCACCAGGGGGCCGGCGACGCCTTCGGGGGCCGTGGGCGTGACGATGGGCTGCGGATAGAGGGCGGTGCGGACGCCGCCCATCTCGAGGTCGGCCCGCTGCGCGTCGAAGAACGGCGCGGAAAAGGCTTGCCGCTCGACCTCATAGCCCAGGCCGGCAAGCTCGCCGGCCAGCCACTCGCCGCAGGCCGTGTCCCCGGGACCGCCGGCGCGCTTTTCGCCGTAGCCGACATAGCGCAGCAGATCGGCCTCAACGGATGCGCGGGTCATGGATACGGCGTCCCCATTCGGTGGAGCGGCGCGCGCGGCGGAGACGCCGGCGGCGAGCGATAAGAGGGCGCCCGCCCCCAGGACGGCCCGCCTGTCTGGCCCCATCATGTCGTCGTCCTCCCGGCGTCCCTGCGATTGAGTCTGGCTTGCGTCCTATGGCGTATTCGCCGGGTCATCCTTGCATAGGCGCGGCGACCTGTGGACCATAGACCATGCCGAAAAGGACAAGCTGGACGGCTCTAAAGGCGCCCCGAACAGGCGCCTTGCCCGCAGCGCCCCTGCGACCCCAGGTCGGGCGGGCGTCGTCGCCAGCTGACGGCGGGCTCAACTGGGCGTTTGGAGGTTTGAGTGCTTGCCACGCAAATTGAAACCCCCGCCGAAGCCTCGGAAAACGACGATGACATCCATGTTTCAGGCGCGCAGCGTCGCCCTAGCGCTCGCCCTTTTTTCGGCCGCGCCTGGCGTCGGCGCGCAGCCGGCCCCTCGCCCTACGCCCGAAGCGCCCGCCTCGGCGGCGATGACTGAGCTCCTCACCTATCTGCAACGCCAGAACAGCACCGGCTTCATCCTGATCCGGGATGGGGAGGTCCTCGTCCAGGCGGCCTGGCCCGCCCCCCAGGACGCCCCGATGTTCGCCAACCTGACCTATGGCGTGACGTCCGATGGCGTCCTGCTGGAGGACGTCGCGTCGCAGCAGAAGAGCTTCATCGCCGTCCTCGTCGGCGTCGCCGTCGACAGGAGCCTGCTCGATGTCGATGCGCCGGTCTCGCGCTATCTCGGCGAGGGATGGTCAAGGGCCTCGGCGGATCAGGAAGCGAGAATCCGGGTCATCGACCTTCTGACCATGAGTTCCGGTCTCGACGAGCATTTCGCCTATGTGGCCCCCGCCGGATCGGTCTTCTTCTACAACACGCCGGTCTATGCGATCACCAAGGACATCCTCACCGCGGCGACCGGCCAGCCGCTGGAGGCCATCACCCGGGACTGGCTGACCACGCCGCTGGCCATGAGCCAGACCGCCTGGCGCCAGCGGCCAGCCGCGCTTGCCTCGGTCGGGAACGCCACAGGCCTGGTGACGACACCGCAGGACATCGCCCGCTTCGGCCTGATGATCCTCAACAACGGGCTGGCGGAGGACGGAACCCGCGTCATCTCGCAAGGCCAGATCGACGCCCTCTTCCAACCCTCGGACGCCAATCCGGCCTATGGGCGGCTCTGGTGGCTGAACGGCGGCGACCACGTCATCCGCGCCCAGGGCGAACGGGACGAGGGCCCCCTGATCCCGACCGCGCCGGCCGACCTGGTGGGCGCCTTTGGGGCTTTGGACCGGCGGCTCTATATCGTTCCGAGCCGTCGCATGGTGGTCGTCCGCACCGGGGCGGCGGCGACGGATCGCAACTTCGATCAGGAACTCTGGCGGCGGCTGACCGACGCCGGTCTTGCCGCTGCGCCTGAGGACGGGCCGGAGCGGCGGTGGCGGGAGCCTGAAGGTCCTGGACCTCGACGGCCGGACTAAACACGCCCGTGGCCTAGACGCAGAAACGCCCGCCGGGGGTTTAGTCCTGGCGGGCGTTATGGATGTTTGGGTGCGGGGAGGCGCTTGATGATCCAGGCCTGAGGGCCAGAAAGCGCACCCTCTCACCCTCCCACGGCAGTCGCGATGTAGCGCGATACTGATCCCCGACGATTGCGATCGAACTCTCGGAAGGGACCGCTCGCCAGCACCCCAAAACCACCGCCTTGCTGACGCCGAGCATCGTTGCGAACCGGATGGGACGAGCCTGTGAGCCTCGCCGGGGAACCGACGGAACACACGATGGTTGGGGGTAAGGTCCCCTAGGCAAACCAATGGAGGTGAGCCCGATGTTCCGTTCTCCGACGCTGCGATGGGGCCTTCTGCTGGGTTTCGCCCTGGGCGGCTTCTTTGACGGCATTGTGCTTCATCAGATCCTGCAGTGGCATCATCTGCTCAGCCTTGTGCCGGGGGTCGATCTGCGTGGCCAGATCCTCTGGGACGGCTACTTTCACGCGCTTATGTATGTGCTCGCCGCCCTAGGTCTGTGGGGCCTATGGCGCATCTACCGCGCTGGACTGCCCCTCCCGGGTCAGGCCCTATCCGCTGCTCTCCTCGGCGGCTTTGGCGGTTGGCATATTGTCGACAGCGTCCTCTCCCACTGGCTGCTGGGCATTCACCGGATCAGGGTCGATAGCCCCAACCCGCTGGCCTGGGATCTCGCCTGGCTCGTCGGCTTTGGTTTGGCCCCAGTGGCCCTCGCCTGGTGGCTGCGCCGTCGAAATGGCGGCGATGGGGCAGCCTCGCTGTCACGCGCCAGACTGGTCGCGATCCTCATCATCTCTATCGCGGCTGGAGGCTGGGCGCTCCGCGGTCCGACCGATGCAAGCACCACCACCGTGGTTTTTCGCGACACCGATCCGGCCGCCGTGTTCGCCGCCCTGGACGCCACTGAGGCGCGGCTGATCTGGGGTGACCCCGAAATGGGCGTCTTGGTGCTCGATGTGCCGGAGACGAACCGTTGGAGGCTCTATCGTCACGGCGCTCTTCTGGTCAGCGGGACCGGCGGACCAGCCGGTTGCCTCAACTGGAGCCGGGCCTAGGCCCGCTCCCCTCAGCTTTTTTTCATGGCTCAGCTCGAACGCCATCGGGCAGATGCAAGTTGCTCTCTCACACCTCAAGACGAAGGAGTTCCTATGGCGTTTGACCCCATGGAGGAACGCGGCGTCCCGCTCGAGCGGCAGCTGCGCAATTGGTCCGAACTCAATGTGACGCCCTACGACACCCAGGCTGTGCATCCTTACACGCGGACGCGCGCGATCCTGATGAACGGGATCGAGGTGGAGTCGATCATGAACTCTCACCAGACCGCGCGTCACGTGACCGACGTCGGGCTCAAACAGAAACTGGCCCTGGTGCGCCGGATCGAGCAGCAGCAGCAGAAGGCTGTGAACTGGCTGATCCCTGGCGAGGAAAGCAATATCGCCGTGACCATCGGCTATGAGCAGGTGGCCGTCGATCTCACCGCCTGGGTCGCCCGTAACGAACCCGACCCCTATCTGAAGCAGGTCTATGACTTCGGCCTGCTGGAGGATTTCGACCACCTCTATCGCTACGCCAACCTCATGGATCTGATGGGGGAGTCGCGGAAGGCGTCGGAGATCACGGGCGAGCTGACCGAGATCATCCCCGGCCGCCCGACCATCTTCGAACATCGTCACCCGCATGACGACCTGCGCCGGCCGATGACGAAGGTCGGCGCCGACCGGCAATCGGTGCTCAACGGCCTCACCTTGGTGGCCGCAGAGCAGCAGACCATGAATTACTACATGAACGTCGGGAACCGGCCCACCGACCCGCTGGCCCGGGCGCTTTATCTGGAGATCGCCCAGATCGAGGAGCAGCACGTCAGCCACTACGAGTCGATCCTCGACCCCACGCTCAGCTGGATGGCCAACTGGGTCCTGCGGGAGTTCCATGAGTGCTGGCTCTATTGGTCCTGCATGGTCGAGGAGGTCGATCCAAAGGTCCGCCAGTTGTGGGAGCTTCATCTCAACATGGAGATCGAGCACCTGAAGACGGCCTGGGAGATGATGAAGGTCATCGACCGTCGCGATCCCCGGGAATTGCTGCCGGACACCCGCCTGGTCACTCCCATGGTCTTCGAACCGAACAAGGCCTACCTGCGCCAGCTTGTCGCCAAGGAGGTCGACCTGACCGCCTATGATTCTGAGTTCGTGCCCATCACGGCGCTGCCGGAGGAACACCGCTACTTCGCCTATCAGGCGCAGGTGAACGCCGGCGGCTCGCCCACTGAGATGGTCATCGACCGCCATCGCGAGGCGTTCGGCGAGGATTACCGGTCCGAAACCGAGGGGCCCCATCCCGTGGGCGCGCTGCGGGAACGCGATCGCCAGGGCGTGCTGGACTACGCCCAAGCCACCCAATAGCCGATCCGAGCGGGAGACCCGAAGATGACATCAGAACGTGAGCAGGAAGAGGGCCCCATGAAGGGCGCCTTCAACAAGGCCAGCGACATGGTCGGCGGCATGGTCGGCCTGGCGGCGGCGAGCACGGCGGGGGGGCGCTCCACCGGGGCCTTCCTGATGAACGCCGTGGTGGGAAATCTGTACGAAGTGCAGGCGGCGAAGGCGGCGCTCGAACGCTCCCGGTCCGAGGCGGTGCGCAACTTCGCCCTGAAGATGATAGACGACCACACCACCGCCGCCCATCAGCTCCATTCAGCTCTGCGAATGAACGAAACCAAGGACGTTGAGCCGCCACCCCAGGAATTGGATGACCGTCATTCCGGCATGATCCGCCATCTGATCGAGGCCTCCGATGAGGACTTCGACAGCCGCTATCTGGATCAGCAGGCGATGGCGCACCAGGAGACGGCGACGCTTCTGAAGACCTATGCAGACGAAGGCGAGAACCCCCAGCTGCGATCATGGGCCACCAGTTCGCTTCCGGTTGTCGAGCGCCACCTGGAGATGGTGCGACAGATCAAAAGTCACTGACCTGCCCGGATGCTGTGGGCCGCCATCCTCAGGGCGGCCCACAGTTTTTTATCGCCCGTACAGACGATCCAGACAGCGGGCCACGTCGGCGACCGCCACGATCTCCGGGTCGAAGTCGGGGCTTTGGGCCAAACGTGCGAGCCAATCCTGCGCCGCCCGGCCGCCCCAGGCGTCTGGGGGCGAGACGAGGCGTTCAGTCACGGTCCCCCGGAACCGCAGGGCTTCAAAGTCATAAAAGGACCCGCCCACATTGCGCAGCGCCAGACCCCCACGCGCGCCGTAGAAGTCCGCGGCGATGACCGCGTCCTGTCCGGCGGGCAGGTTCCAGGAACAGGCGAGGCGCACCACCGCGCCGCTGTCGAGGCGCAGGGTGGCGAGGGCGAAGTCCTCGGTCTGATCGCTCGGTTTCGCCAGCCGCCGCCCGCCGGCGAACAGGTCGGACGAGACCTCCGTCACCCCTGCGGGACCAAGCGCCCACAGGGCCAGGTCCACCAGATGGACCCCCAGATCCATGACGCAGCCCCCGCCCGACAGCGCCGGGTCGTAGAACCAGGGCTTATCGGGGCCATAGGCGTTGTGAAACGTCAGGTCGACGGCGTGAACCTCGCCGATCTCGCCCCGGACCATCAGGTCTCGGATCCGCTGCATGCCGCGGGTGTGCCGGTAGGACATGTCCACCCCGAGCCGCCGGTTCGCCTGCCGCGCGGCCGCAAGCACCGCCTCGACCTCTGCGGCCGAGCGCCCCAGGGGTTTCTGACAGAACACGGCCTTGCCCGCCTCCAGGGCCTGGATGGCCTGACGGGCGTGCAGGGCGCTCGGGGTGGCGATCACGATCCCATCCAGGTCCAAGGCCAGCAGGTCCTCATAGGCGGCGACCCGCTGCGCCGATGCGCTCCGCGCCAGCACGGCTTCGGCCGCACTGTCCGAGGGATCAAAGACGGCGGCGGCCTCGGCGGCGTCGGTTGCAAGCAGGGCGTCGAGGCGGTTGAGCCCGATCCAGCCCAGACCGGCGAAGCCGAGGCGAAGCGGGCGCGCCTCTGCCGCCAAGGCCGCAGACCTAGCAAGCGCGACCTCCCTCATGGGAAGGCGATCCAGGCCTTGAGAAAGCCGGCAGGGCGGTCGCGGGTGGCGTCCAGAGCTTCGCCTAGGTCGTCCAGCCCATAGCTGTGGGTGCAGAGCGCGGCCAGATCCAGACGGCCGGCCAACACCGCCTCGACCGCCTCCTCGACCCCCCGGGCGTAGACGGCTGGGTCGCGCTCATGGGCGTTGACGACGTCCAGGCCCCGCCAGTTCCACAGTTGCATATTCACCTGGCGGGGCCCGTCCTGGTGATAGCCAGCGATGATCAGCCGCCCCCGCTCCCGGGTGAGTTCGGCCGCCAGGTCCAGGGGCCAGGCCTTGCCGACCGCCTCGATGACCCGGTCGCAGAAGACGCCCCCGGTCAGCGCCTTCACCTGGGCGATGATCTCATAGTGGTCGTCCATTGGAATGAGATGGGCCGCGCCCATGCGCCGGGCGAGATCGAGGGAAAAGGCGCGCCGCGAGATGGCGATGACCGTGGCTCCGGCCTCACAGGCCAGGCGGGTGAGGATGGCGCCGAGAAAGCCGACCCCTATGATGGCCACCGTCTGGCCCGCCCGGATATCGCTGCGCCGGAAGATGTTCATGGCGCATCCGAGAGGCTCGCCGGGAAACGGCTGGCCGTCCAGCTCTGGCGGCAAAGGGACCACCGCACCCCGGTCGGCCACATCGAACTCCGCATAGCTGCTGTGCGACAGCGTCGCCACGCGCTGGCCCACCGACAGGTCAGACACACCCGGCCCCAACTGGTCGACCACGCCCCAGCCTTCATGGCCAAGGCCGCCAGCCGGCGTCGGAAAGGTCATCCACTCGGGCCCCTCCCATGGCGTGAGGTTCGAGGCGCAGACTCCGCATCCCTCCAGGCGGACCCTCACCTGTCCTGGGCCGGGCTCCGGCCTTGGGACGTCTTGAACCTCCACCTGGCCGGGTCCCACCACGACGGCCGCCTTCATGGTCCGCTGCGCCAGATCTGTCGTCATGTGTCACGGCTCCTAAGTCTTCAGGCGGTCAGCGCGGCTGCGGCGGAAGGCTTCGGCAGGCTCTCGAACCAGGCGATCGTCGCCTTGAGACCTTGGTCCAGCGGCGTGCTCGGCGACCAGTTGAGCACCCGCGCGGCCTTCTCGATGTCCGGCCGCCGGCGCTTGGGATCGTCCACCGGCAGCGGCCGACGGACCACCTCCGAGACGGACCCCGTCTCGGCCAGGATCACGTCCACCAACTCACGCACGGTCAACTCGGTGGGATTGCCGAGATTGATCGGACCGGGCTGTGGCCCCTCGTGCTCCATCAGGGCGATCAGCCCCTCAACGGTGTCGGAGACGTAGCAGAAGGATCGGGTCTGGCTGCCGTCGCCGAAGATGGTGATCTCGGCGCCCGCCAGGGCCTGGCTGATCAGATTGGAGACCACCCGGCCATCGGCCGCCGACAGTCTTGGCCCATAGGTGTTGAAGATGCGCGCCACCCTCACCTCACCGCGATCAGCGCGGTCGTAGTCGAAGGTCAGGGTTTCGGCGCATCGCTTGCCCTCGTCGTAACAGGCCCGTGGGCCGGTGGCGTTGACGTGGCCCCAGTAGGTCTCCGGCTGGGGATGGACCTGCGGATCGCCGTAGATTTCGCTGGTCGAAGCCAGGAGGAAGCGCGCGCCTGTGGCTTCGGCCAGCTGCAGAAGGTGCTGCGTCCCCACCACGGAGGTCATCAGGGTGTGCTCGGGATTGGCCTGGTAAAGAGGCGGCGAGGCTGCGCAGGCCAGGTTGTAGATCCGGTCAAACCGTCGACGGGCGATGCGGCTTGGCAGGGGCTCGACAATGTCGGCCTTAACGAACTCGAAGTTCGGATGCGCCAGGGCGTGCTCGATATTGCCGATGCTCCCCGTCAGCAGGTTGTCGAGGCAGACGACCTCCGCCCCCTCCGCCAGCAGGCGGTCACAGAGGTGAGAGCCCAGGAAACCGGCGCCGCCGGCCACGAGAATCTTTGCAGGGGTCTTCGTCATGGGGGTGGGTGTCTCTCTCGAGGTGGCGGACCGCGGCGACGGGCCGGCGGCGGCCCGGCGCGCAACGGCGCCAAGGAGTTCGGCTTCCAGGCTCTCCGCCCGGTGCTTGGAGGTGTGTTCGGCGAGGATCCGTCGACGCGCGCCTGACGCCAGGGCTTGGCGGGCCGCCTCCCCCGACCGGAGGGCGGCGAGCACAGAGCCTGGCCCGTTCGCCAGGACGATCTCCCGTCCCGGGACGAACAGGGTCTCGATCCCGGGCCATTCGTCCGAAATGATCGGGCAACCGCAGGCGCCGGCCTCGAACAGCCGCACGCTGGGCGAATAGCCGGCGGCGACCATGTCGGCGCGGGTGACGTTCAGGGTGAAACGGCTGGCCGAATAGAAGTCGGGGTGGTCGGCCGGCGCCACGTGCTCCAGCCGCTGCACATTGTCGGGCCAGACGATATCGTCGGGATACTGCGGCCCGGCCACGGCGAACTTCAGGTCCGGCGCACGCCGGGCGACCTGAAGCAGCAGACGCTCCAGGACCGGCTGCCGATCCGGGCTGTAGGTTCCCAGATAGGACAGGTCCCAACGCTTGGGGGTGTCCGTCGGCCGGTAGAGTTCAGGGTCTACGGAACAGTAGAGCGCTCGGGCCGCGGGCGACCCGAACTGCCGCTCCAGCCGCTCCAGGTTCGGCCCGCCGGCGAACGAGAAATAGACATCATAGAGCGGGATCTGGGCCGGCGTCAGGTACTCGGTCCGCCCCTCGGCGAGGCCCGCCAGGGTGACCGGCGTGTCGATATCATAGAAGGCCACTGGCCCGCTGGCCGCCCGCATGGCCCATCGGCCGACCTCCACGCCATCGGGCGTGTAAGAGCCGACGATGACCGCATCGGCCGCCGCCACGGCCTCGCGCCAGGACTCCAGATCGGCCAGGTCGTCGTAGAACGCCAGATCGCCATAGTCCGGCGTCGTGAGGTCGCGGTTGTCGGCGTACCAGGGGAGATTGCGCTCCAGGAACAGAACCTCATGCCCGCGGCCGGCGAAGGCCTTGAGCAGGTTCCTGTAGGTTGTGGCGTGGCCGTTTCCCCAGGACGAGGACAGGCTGAGGCCCAGCACGACGATCTGCAGGCGGCGGCTCATGCGGCGTTCCTCTCAGCGCGTTCGTCCAGGGCGCGGCGGAGGCGGTCGTTCACCTCGACGGCGCGGCGGGCATAGGTGTGGTCCGCCAGCACCCGCCGGCGGGCGGCGGCGCCGATCTCGGCGGCGCGTTCTGGGGTAAGGGCCGCCAGATGTTCGGCGACCTCCTGCCCGTCGCGGGCCACCAGGACCTCGGCGTCGGGCTCCAGGAAGAGTTCCACGCCCTCCCAGGCGTCGGTGATCAGGCACGCCCCGGCGCCCGCGGCCTCGAACACCCGGGTGGCTGGAGAGAAGCCGTTCTCGGCCATGCTGTCGCGGGACACGTTCAGGACCGCCAGGGGCGTGCAGTTGAAGGCGTTGTGATCGGCCGTACCCACATGGCCCAGAGCCCGGACGTTCTCCGGCATCGCCTTGTCGGCCCAGCCGCTGCCGCCCAGCAGGAACCGGCGCTGGGGCATAAGGGCCGCGGGCTCCAGGAAGAAGTCCTCGATGCGGCGCTCGCGATCGGGCAGGCGGTTGGCCAGCAGGCTGAGGTCGGCCTCGAACCGGGCGTCGGCCGGCGCGGGATGATGGGAATCCGGGTCGAGGGCGTTGTAGATCGGCCGGCAGGCGCGAGCGCCCTGCGCCTCATAGGCGGCGATCACCGGAGGACCGCCGCCATAGGTGAAGACCGCGTCCAGATCGGCCAGCGCCGCGCGCAGAGGCTGGGAGGGATCTCGCCGCAGATCGGCCAGGGTGGCGGGCGCATCGACATCCCAGAAGATCCGCACCGCATGGGGCCGGGCGGCCGAGAAGACGCCGAGCAGTTCATCATCGAAGACGCCGACGCCGCTGGCCTTCACCACCACATCGGCCTCGGCGGCGCGGGCGATCACCTGGGCGCAGGCCTCGGGCGTCGCGGGATAGACCACCACCTTGGCCCAATCCGGCGGGTCGATGTCCCGATGGCTTTGGCGGTCGAAGGCGTCGGGCTCATAGAAGGTGATGTCCCACCCATGGCGGGCCAGCTCCGACAGCATGCCGCGATAGTAGGTCGCCGCCCCGTTCCAATAGGCCGACAGCAGGCTTGAGCCGTAAAAGGCGAGCTTCATGGGACGCGCTCCAGGAGAGATTCAGGTTGAACCGCGGGCCGCCCGAGCTGCGCCGCAATGGCCAGCAGCTCGTTGGCGCGGTGGGCGCAGGTGTGGCGGGCGAGGATGGTGGCCAAGCCTTGGTCGCGAAGGGACTGACGCAGATCCGCATCGGCGGCGACGGCCCTGAGGTGGCGGGTCATCTCCGCCCCGTCACGGGCGACCAGGAAGTTCTCGCCGGGGGTGAACAGACCTTCGCAGTCGTCCCACGGCGCCGAGATGAGGGGAATTCCGCAGGCCAGGGCTTCGAACACCCGGATCGTCGGGATGCCCGGCAGCGCGGTGACATAGAAGCGCCGCGGCACGTGAACCGTCGCCAAGTGATGCGCGAAGACCTCTGGCGCAGAGGCGTTGGCCAGCCAGCCGCGGTACCGGGCGCCGTAGCGACGCAGAAGGGCCAGGCCCTGCGCCGGATAGCGGACCCCATGGATATCGAGCGGCAGACCGGCCGCCTGGGCGGGCGCCAACAAGAACCGCTCAAGCTCCTCGGTACGCTCGCCGTCTCCCCAGTTGCCGATCCAGACGAGGCCCTGCCGCAGCGCCTCGGATTCCGGCGGCCGGAACAGGCGGGTGTCGGCCGCTTCATGCCAGACGAAGACCCTCTCGCCCCACCCCCACCGGCGATACACCGCCGCCAGGGTCTCGCCAAAGGCCAGGATTCCGTCATAGCCCGAGAGGTCGAAGGCTCTGATCCCCTCAGGCTCGCTGACCGCCCGGTGATGGGTGTCGTGGAACAGCAGGCGAAAGCCGCCGCCCCGGACCCGGGCGCGCCCGG